>ULPL01042999.1_pt1 | contig 55106 bp, 49 predicted proteins | sample 1953481 | NCBI WGS metagenome assembly ULPL01 (sample SAMEA4835628, study PRJEB28245) | human gut metagenome | biome: gut microbiome; material: fecal sample | place: Denmark | collected 2008 | reverse complement strand
AAATCAACATTATATTCGTTGCGGCTGGAAACCCCGCCGTGAGCTTCTTTTTCCGTTTTAATGGTAGCTTCGTATTTAGTGCCGTTTTTACGTACGCGGTAAGCAATGCCGCTGTGCATCAGTTTAAAAGACGGCGTATCGTAATACGAAGTTTCAAGGTGGTGTACGGCTTCGCTGCCGCCGATAATTTTATCCGCTACAAGCGGAGAAGCAAGCAGTTTTTGCAAAGCCTCCGCCCCAATATTAAGTTTTATTTCAATTTCTGCCGGCATTTTTCCACTCCTTTTAGGCGATTGAGCCTCTCAGTTCGGTAAAAATAACTTTACCTTCATCAAGACTGTAAACAATAGGTTCAAGTTCACGCAAATCCTCCGTGCGCCAGCCTTTATGCTGCTCCTCCAAAAGTTTAAGCGCTTCTTCAAGGCTTTCTGCCGCCACAATGGCAATGGCATCAAGGTAAAATTCCGTGTTAACGCAGGGTTCCTGTATCATGCTGTGGCTATGGTAGGTTTTGTTATGGCGCCATACATAAAGTTTCATAAACGCACCTTCTTTCCGTGTTCTTTTAAATTAATTATAAACTTTTATCGCCGCCGCGGCAACTTTTAAGGGCACAGGCTTTAAAAATTCGCCTTAAAACAGCAAAAACCGCCGGAATAAACCCGGCGGCACTTTGCCATGAATATTAAAATTAATCTCTTAATTTAGCTTTGTAGGCTTCGCCAACTTTTTCCACAACATTTTTAATAACGGCATCAATTTCTTCATCCGTTAAAGTACGGTCATCAGCCTGGAAGGTTAAGTTAAACGCCATGGATTTATACCCTGCTTCCACCTGTTTGCCGGTGTAAACGTCAAATACTTTTACCTGTTTCAGCAGGCTGCCAGCGTTAGCGCGGATAACTGCCTCCAGTTCTTCCATGGCAACCTCCAGCGGTACAACAACCGCAATATCGCGCGAGGTTGCAGGATATTTGGGCAGATGTACAAACTGCGGCACATGGGATGCACCGGCAACGAGCGGTTCAACTTCCAGTTCCAGCACGCATACGCTGCCGTTAAGGCCGTAGTTTCCGGCAACGGTCGGGTGCAGTTCACCAAACCAGCCAATTACCCTGCCTTCGTATTCAACGGCACAGCTCTTGCCGGGGTGCAGGTAAGGCTGAGCCACCGGCACATATTTTGCGCCTGCAATCTGTAAATTTTCCAAAAGGCCTTCCACAGCGCCCTTCATATCGTAAAAATCAACTTCGTCTTTGGTTTCAGTCCAGTTAAGGCTGCTGCGTCTTCCGGCAAGTACGGCACATAAAACAGGTTTTTCTTCCGGCAGTTCTTTAAGCGGCAGAGCCTTGGGCAAAAATACCTTGCCGATTTCAAAAATCTTAACGGATTCTGCCTGGCGTGCCTGGTTATAAACGGCAGTGTTAAGCATACCCGGCAGCATGCTGGTGCGCATTACCTTAAATTCGTCGCTCAGCGGGTTCATCAGTTCAATGGCGCCGCGGCGGCTGTCTGCTTCGTCCAGCAGAATTTTATCAAAAGAATTGGGGTTAATGAAGCTGTAAGTCATAACTTCGTTCAAACCGGCAGCAACAAGATAATCCTCAATTTCTTCGCAGACATCGTCAATTACAGCCTGACGGCCCTGTACCAGCGGCAAATCCGGATTATGCGATTCAATCTTGTCATAAGAATGCATTCTGGCAATTTCTTCGCTGATATCGGCGTCGCAGCTGATGTCATAACGCCAGGAGGGCGCGGTAACGGTTAATACGCCGCCGTCATATTCCACGCCGAACTGTAATTTTTTAAGAATATCAACCATTTCTTCAGCGGCAATTTCCACGCCGATACGGCTGTTAATAGCCTGCGGAGTTACGCGGATAACGGCAGGTTTAACTTCTTCCGGATAATCTTCTACAATGCCGCAAACCGTTTCGCAGGCACCCATCTGTTCCAACAGGTGTACGGCGCGGTTTAAAGCATTATGGTTCAGCACAGTATCAACGCCGCGTTCAAAACGGCCGGAGGCTTCACTGCGCAGCCCCAGCGCTTTGGAAGTACGGCGGATGGAAGGCCCGTTAAAGGTTGCTGCTTCCAGCATTACGTTAACGGTTTCGCCGGTAACTTCGGTTTCCAAACCGCCCATAACGCCGCCAAGGCCAACAGCATGGTCAGGGTCGGCAATGGTAATCATGTCCGGGGTTAAAATGCGTTCCTGCCCGTCCAGTGTTACCGGTTTTTCTCCGTCTGCGGCACGGCGCACAATCAGTTTATGCCCGCCTACCTTATCGTAATCGTAAGCGTGCATCGGCTGGCCAAGCTCCAGCATTACATAGTTGGTAACGTCAACAACATTGCTTATCGGGCGCATACCGCAGGCACGCAGATGTTTCTGCATCCATTCCGGGCTGGGCCCGATTTTAATGTTTTTCAGTACGCGCACTGCAAAACGGCTGCACAAATCTTTGGCGTCAACTTCAATGGCAGCCATATCGGCAGCATTACCGCCGGCAGCTTCTTTAACGCTCATATCCGGCATGCGCAGTTCTTTGCCAAGCACGGCTGCAGCTTCGCGCGCCAGGCCGATAATATTGGTGCAGTCGCCGCGGTTGGCGGTAAGGTCAATATCAAGCACTACATCGTCAAGGCCGAGTACTTTTTTAATATCCACGCCAACCGGAGTATCCGGCGGCAGAATGAAAATGCCTTCGCGCTGTTCCGGCAGCAACAGTTTGGCGTCAATGCCAAGTTCAGCCGCGCTGCACAGCATACCAAAGGAATCAAGGCCGCGCATTTTTGCTTTTTTAAGCGTCATGCCGTTCGGCAGATGAGAGCCGATAACTGCTACCGGCACCATATCATATTGCTGAACGTTCTGCGCACCAGTTAAAATTTGCAGAATTTCCGGCCCGCCGACATCCATCTTGCAAATCCACAAATGGTCAGAGTTAGGATGGCGCTCGATATGCGTTACCTTGCCGGTAACAACGCCTTCCAGCCCTTCACCGAGATGGTTTACGCTTTCAACCTCCAGCCCTACGCGGGTAAGTTTTTCAGCCAGCTCCTCAGGAGTGACATCAATATCTACATATTGTTTAAGCCAATCAACAGATGCTAACATGGTACCCCTCCTTATTTAAACTGGCGGATGAACCGCAAATCATTTTCAAAGAACAAACGTAAATCGTCAATGCCGTATTTAAGCATAGCAATACGTTCTACGCCCATGCCAAAAGCATAGCCGCTGGTTTTTTCGGGGTCGTAGCCGCTCATGCGCAGTACGTTGGGGTGTACCATGCCGCTGCCCAGAATTTCCAGCCAGCCGCTGTTTTTGCACACACGGCAGCCCTTGCCGCCGCAGATAACGCAGGAAATATCAACTTCCGCACTCGGTTCTGTAAACGGGAAATAACTCGGGCGCAGGCGGATGCTTACGCTGCTGCCGAACATTTCCTTGCAGAAGGTTTCCAGTGTACCTTTTAAATCGGCAAGGCTGATATCTTTGCCCAGCACCAAACCTTCAACCTGATGGAACATAGGCGAATGGGTTGCATCATAGTCGTTGCGGTATACGGTGCCCGGCGAAATCATGCGGATTGGAGAATCAGGCACGCTTGCCTGCATTTTGCGCGCCTGCATAGGCGAAGTCTGCGTGCGCAGCAAAATGTCTTCGGTAATATAAAAAGTATCCTGCATATCCCTTGCCGGATGGTCTTTCGGCAGGTTCAATGCTTCAAAGTTATAGTAATCGCTTTCAATCTGCGGCCCTTCCAGAACTTCAAAGCCCATGCGCATAAAAATCTTTTTAATTTCGCGCATCGTCAGCGTAATGGGGTGCAGATGCCCACACTGCGGTTTACGGCCGGGCAGCGTAATGTCAACCTTCTCGCTGGCAAGACGCTGTTTTAATGCTTCAGCTTCCAAAACTTCGGCTTTGGCGGCAATAGCTTCTTCCAAAACCTTTTTTACTTCGTTTACAATCTGGCCGATTTTCGGTCTTTCTTCTGCCGGCAGGCTGCCCATGCCGCGCAGGATGTCAGTCATATGGCCTTTTTTGCCAAGATACTTAACGCGCAAATCTTTCAGCGCGTCCACGCTTGCAGCTGTTTCCAGCTCTTTAAGCGCCTGCTCTTTAAGTGCTTGCAGTTCTTCTCTCATACTTAACCTCCCAAAATTCAGCATTCAGGGGCAGGCGGTAAAAATAAAAAAGCCTCCGCCCCTTCAAAGGGGCGAAAGCTGCATAACTTCCGCGGTACCACCCTGTTTTGTACCTCATAACGCCTTAACGCGGCAAACGCCGTTCCTACTTATTTTCAAAACGGATGCTCCAAAGTGAACTTCGGCACAACCTGTATCACGGGGCTTTCAGCCATGGCCCTGCTCTCTGCGTCGCAGTTTATGCCTACTCTCTTTTTCATAGCACAAATTTTATAAATTGACGTGTATTATTATAACACAGCCTTTATTTTGTTGCAAGACGGCGGCGCATGGCTTCAAACATAACTATGCCCCCTGCCACTGCCGCATTAAGCGATTCTGCCCTGCCCTGCATCGGTATAAACACCCTTTTGGCAGCGGCAGCCTTTAAGCTTTCCGAAGCGCCGTAAGCCTCGCTGCCCACAACTATGGCCGTGCTCGCGCCAAACTCCGCCTCATACAGGTTTTGTGCGCCGTCAAGGCAGGTAACCATAATTTCATAATTGTTTTTATGCGCCCAGCCGGTAAACTCGGCTTCCGGCATATCGCACACAACAGGCATGCGCAAAAGCGAGCCCATGGTGGAGCGCACTGTTTTTGGCGCATAAGCATCGGCGCAGCCCGCCAGCAAAACAACCGCTGCAATACCTGCCGCTTCCGCCGTGCGGATTAATGTGCCAACATTGCCGGGGTCTGCCACGCGGTCCAGCACCAGCACAGTACCGTCAGCTACTATAAAGCCCTGCGGCTTGCTGCACACCGCCAAAACACCCTGCGGCGCTTCCGTGTCGCTCATTTTTTTCATAACCTGTTCCGTCACGCTGTAAAGCTCAATATTTTTTGCGGCAGCATCAGCCAAAAGCTGCGCCAATCTGGTATTTGCAGTATCCGGCACAGCAAAAACTTTCTGCACAGCAGCATAACGCACCGCTTCTTTCACGGCGCGCAGGCCTTCAACCACAAAGCAGTTTCCGCGTTCGCGGTACTTTTTCTGTTTTAAATTGCACACATCCTTAACAACGGCGTTGCCAAGGCTTGTAATCTCTTTCATTAAACAATTTCCTCTAAGGCTTTAATGTTCTGATGCTCGCCGATAACAATCATCTCGTCGCCTTCTTCCAAAACCTGCGTCGGTTTCGGGTTAATATAAGTTACGCCTTTGTGCTTGATGGCAACAACGTTAACATTGTAACGTTTGCGCAAATCGGATTCAATAAGGTTTTTGCCAACCAGCGAATGAGGAATATTCGTACTCATAAGGCTGATGTTGTTGCTCATTTCAATGTAGTCAACAATGCTGCTGGAAATAAGGTTATGGGCAACGCGCTTGCCCATGTCGCGTTCAGGGTAAATAATTTTATCGGCGCCGATTTTTTCAAGCATTTTGCCGTGTACGGCACTGGTTGCTTTAACGGCAACAAAAGGCACGCCCATCTCCTTAAGGTTCAGCGTTGTTAAAAGGTTGTCTTCAAGCGGGCCAATACCTACAATAACAACCTCGTAGTTATTAATGCCAAGGCTGCGCAGGGTGTTTTCGTCAGAAGCATCCGCACTTACAACATGCGTCAGCTCGTGCGACAAATCCTGCACAATTTCTTCATCACTGTCAACGCCCAAAACCTGGTAGCCAAGCTCGTGCAGCGTAAGTGCAACGCTGGTGCCGAAGCGCCCCAGTCCAAGCACCGCAAACTGTTTTTGTTTATTGTTTTTTGCCATTATTTACACCCCATTAACCTATGTTGATATGTTCCGACGGATACCTTATTTTGTTGGTACCGGAACTTAAGAAACTCAAAATAAAAGTTAAAATACCGATACGGCCGATATACATGGTTAAAATTAAAATCCATTTGCCAAACGGCTGCCAGTCGGGCGTAATGCCAATACCCAAACCTACCGTACCGAACCCGGAAACAACCTCAAACAAAATATCTATAAACGGATAACGCCCGTTATTTATTACCAAAAGCATCATGGTGGCAAAAAGCACCCAGATAAGGCACAGTACAGTAATTACAAACGATTTGTCAACAATTTTTTCATCAATGCGCCTGCCAAACATAACCACATCACGCTGGCCTTTCAGCATATACCACAACGACGCCATCAGCACAATAAACGTAGTTGTTTTAATGCCGCCGCCGGTAGAACCGCTGCCCGCACCGATAAACATCCAGATAATCAGCACAAACAGGCTGCTGTCATGCAGATGCATTAAATCAATGGTGTTAAAACCGGCAGTACGCGATGATACCGCCTGGAAAAACGCTGCCATCCAGCTGTCGAACATGCTCATATTGCCCAAAGTATACGGATTGTTCGATTCAAAGCCCCATAAAAGCAAAGTACCCACAACGTTTAAGCCAACGCTTGTTAAAAGCACTATTTTGGTATGCAGCGAAAAACGCTCCCAGTTCCAGCCGCGCTTTAAATCTTCCAGCACCATAAAACCAAGGCCGCCGAGAGTAATCAAAAGCGCAATGCTTAAATTAATAACGATATCGCCGTGATAATCAATAAGGCTCTTGTAATCGCCCATCAGGTCAAAACCGGCATTACAAAAGGCCGATACTGAATGCCAGTAGCCGTAAACAACGCCAATCCAGCCCATATCCTTAACAAAAGCAAAATGCGCCGCCAGAATTGTGCCAAAAAAGAACTCAATTACAAGCGTATACTTAATAATGTTCAGCGCAATGCGTACAACGCCGGATATTTCCGTCTGGTTCATAGATTCCTGCAAAAACAGACGCTCACGCAGGCTAACCTTGCGCCCGGCAATAACCATTACCAGCGTCGTCATCGTCATAATGCCAAGGCCGCCGATTTGTATCAGCGCAATCAGCACCATTTTGCCGAACCACGAAAGCTGGTTGCCAACGTCGATAACCGTCAGCCCCGTTACGCACGAAGCCGATGTCGCCGTAAACAGCGCATCAAGAAAAGCAAGGCCCTGCCTGTCCTGCGTGGAAATTGGCAGCATAAACAAAAACGCGCCGGCCAAAATAAGCAGCATAAAACTTAATGCCACCATCTGGCTGCCGTTAAAAGCCTGCCCAATCCAACGCAAAAACTTATTTTCACGCCCCAAGGTATACTCACCTCATTTAAAAACTTTTTGCTAAAATTTTTATTATTAAAGCCATTATAGCTGTTACCACGTATTATACCAAATTATGAAATTTTTGCAAATTTTTACACAAATAAAAAAGACCAACGCGGTAAAACGTTGGTCCTTTAATGCTTAAATTACAGAGCAGCTTTAGCGGTTTCAACCAGTTTTGCAAATGCAGCTGCGTCGAAAATTGCCATATCTGCCAAAACCTTACGGTCAAGCTGAATGCCTGCTTTGGTAAGGCCGCAGATAAAGCGGCTGTAGCTCATGCCGTTAGCACGGGTTGCAGCATTGATACGGGCAATCCACAAACGGCGGAACTCGCGTTTTTTAGCACGGCGGTCGCGGCGTGCATAGCTCAATGCTTTCATTACAGTTTCGTTAGCTTTTTTGAACTGTAAATGTTTAGCTCCGCGGTAACCTTTAGCCAGTTTTAAAATATGTTTATGACGGCGGTGTGCAGTTACACCAACTTTAATTCTTGCCATTAGTAATATCCTCCCTTAACTCCACTAATTATGCATACGGCAGCATTTTAACTACGCGTTCATGGTCAGTTTTATGCACTAAAGTAGCTTTGCGCAGATTTCTCTTGCGGGCAGGAGCTTTTTTCTCAAGAATATGGCTCTTATAACCTTTGGCACGTTTAAATTCACCGGAAGCGGTTTTTTTGAAACGTTTTGCAGCAGCTCTGCGGGTTTTCATTTTCAACTTCATTTAAAAAATCCTCCTTATTTACTCGGTTTCGGCGCAACTATCATAATCATGTTTTTGCCTTCAAGTTTGGGCTGTCTTTCAACAACTGCCATCTCTTTAAGCTGGACAGCCATTTTGTTTAAAAGAACTTCACCCAGTTCCGGATGCGAAAGCTCACGTCCGCGGAACATAATGGTAACCTTTACTTTGTCGCCATCTTCTAAGAAACGCACGGCATTTTTAACCTTAACGTTAAAGTCATGTTCTTCAATGCCGGGGCGCAGCTTAACTTCTTTAATGTCAAATGTTTTCTGTTTCTTACGAGACTCTTTTTCGCGTTTCTGCTGCTCGTAACGATACTTGCCGTAATCCATAATCCGGCACACAGGCGGTTTGGCAGTAGGTGCAATTTCCACCAGGTCGAGATGTTTTTCATAAGCAAGCTGCTGGGCTTCGCGGCCGGACATAATTCCGAGCTGTTCGCCATCGCTGCCGATAACGCGCACTTCACGTGCCCGAATTTCTTCATTGATACGCAAGTTTTCCTTAGCTATGACAAGTCACCTCCAAAATATTTCAGTCAAAAAGAAAAGCGGGCAGAACAAATCCACCCGCGTTAGTACATATCCAACCCTGTCGAGCATAGCTGCAAGGTGAGAAGCGAGCGGCTTCTACTTTGTTACCAGAATATAATAACACAACCGTGCAGCCTTGTCAACAAATTATTTAATTATTTTCTTGCGCCGAGCTGCCCGTCAATAATGAACAGGCCGCCAACATTATCGCCAACCATTTGCAGTTTTTCAACAATTTCGGAAGCGCTGGCTTCTTCTTCAACCTGTTCGTCAATGAACCATTTCAAATGGCTCTGGGCAGCATAATCTTTTTCTGCCAAAGCTACTTCATACATATCGTGAATGCGGGAAGTAACATATTTTTCATGTTCCAGAACTTTTTTGAACAGTTCCAACGGAGTGCCGTAATCGGCAGCCGGTGCTTCAATAGCAAGCAGTTCCGGTTTTTCACCGCAATCCTGCATAAAGCCCATTAATTTAAAAGCATGCTCACGTTCTTCTTCATACTGTGCTTTCAGCCAGTGTGCCATGCCTTTAAAATTTTTAGCTTCCATATCAAGGCTCATTGCCAGATACATATATGCAGAGTATAATTCAGCCTGAACCTGCTCGTTAAATGCTTTGTAAACTTTTTTCTTCATATTAAAATCCTCCTTTTTCAGAAACGCTTTCTTGATGCTTTAAGTATAACACAGTCTGCACATTTAATCAATAATAATTATTTATTTTTTTGTAAAATATTTGTTCATTCCGCAAAAATAATAAAAAATTCCGTTTTCTGGCATCAATAAAAAAAGCACCTTAAAAGCCATTTTAAACTTTAAGGTGCCGGTAAAAATTATTTTTCTTTCATCTGTTTAACAATCAGCGATACGGAAGGCTGCGTTATACTGAACAGGTTTGCCAGAAAGACCTGCGTTAAATGTTCTTCATTATATAAACGCCATATCTCCCTGTTGCGTTCTTCCCTGCCGCAAAACGGTTTTAACTTTACTTCTCTTGGTTCTATGCAGAAACCCCTGTCGGCAAGCACTACTACCTTGCGCCTGCCTTCGCTGTCCGTTATTTTAAGTTCCAGCGTCCTGCCTCCGTTTTCATCACGCTGGTTGATGTTATAGTATTCTATTTCATCTTCTCCTGCCGCTTTTTTCAGCATCGTCTGGTTAAACGGTATTTCTTTTATTTCCACCATATCACCTCGTATATATTGATATGTTTTTTGCATGCACCAAGGCCTTTGCCTGCTGTAAATGCTTTGTTTGCCGCATTATTTTTATTGTGTTTTACTTTATGCTGTTTGCCTGCCTTTTACTGTCCGGCGGTTTTGCGCTGTAATATTTTAAGCGCCATTGTGTAGGCATTGCGCAGAGTTTTATTGCCCCTTGCATCCTGCGGTATGGTATTTGCACCAAGATCTGCACAAATTTTACCTTCCGTATCTACCACATAGCTTGCGCCGATAGTATACTCGCTACCGAAGGTATTAAACAAATACAGGCTGATGCCGCTTACAGCGTTCTGCATATCTTCTCCCTGCCTTAATGCTGCAAGAAAAGCTTCATCCGTATATTTTTCTTCGGCAAAGAAGGCAAGGTAGTATTTGCCGTCTTTTTTCACAGTGCTTACGCTTTCGCTGTCTATATAAAGCACTCCTACATCTGTTTTGCCTGCTTCAAGCAGGGTCTGCGCCAAGGTTGGCAGCGGCAGCATGCACAATGCCGCTGCTGTAAGGCAGGTTGTCATTAGTCCTTTTAGTTTGCCCATAAAATTTTTTCCTTTAAATCACAATTATATAAATAAAGGTGGGTTGCCCCACCTTTATTTATTACAGAACCTGTTTTTAGTTATTGCTCAAATTAAGCCTGTGCTTCCTGTTCAGCCAGCATTTTGGCATGGCGTTCCATTTGTGCCTGTACTTTTGCTTCTTTAGCAGCTTTTTTCATTTCTTCGGCTTTAGCAAGTTTTTGTTCTTCCGCACGTCTTGCGTCAGCTTCTGCCTGTGCTTTTTTAATTTCGGCTACTTTTTCGGGAGATTTACGGCCAAATTTCCAGGTTGCGCCAATACCGCCCATGTATTCATCACCGCTGGTAGATACAGACAGGCTCAGCATGAAGTCGCGGTTCGGGTAATGGAACAGACCGAGTGCCATACCGGTTTCATCACGGTACTGACCAACGCCTACTGCTACTTCAGTCGGAGCGGCAGGGTCATAACCCATGGTACGCAGGTTAGCGATAGCTGCTGCCATTGCACCTACTTTATCAATGCGGTCTTCCAAGCCGTCAACACGGTTTTCCAAGCGGTCTACACGCCCATCAACACGGCTGATTTCACGGTCAAGAATAACGTCGGCTTCTGCCATATCAGCAGCGCCACTGATGTAGTTGGTATCAGCATATCTGTCTTGGAGTTCACCAGAGTTTGCTACACCCATTACGTCTTCGTGATTATCAAGGCGGTTATCTTGTTGTTCGTTTTTCTTATCGATACCATCAAGACGTCCATCCTGCGCTTCGTCTTTTGCTTTCAAATCGTCAAGTTGGTCTCCCATTGATTCAATTTGATTTGTATGACCTTTAAGCGTTTCATCCTGTGCTTCGTTTTTTGCTTTCAAATCATCAAGTTGATTTCCCATTGAACTAATTTGATTTGTATGGCCTTCAAGCGTTGCATCCTGTGCTTCGTCTTTTGTTTTCAAATCATCAAGTTGGTCGCCCATTGAATCAATTTGATTTGTATGACCATCAATTTGGTCTTGTAAATCAGCATCAGCTTTTTTGCGATCAGCAGTTTCTTCTTTAAGCTGCGCATCTAAACCGGCGATAGCAGAATCTTGTTTATCATTTTTTACTTCTAAGTCACTTATTGCTTGATCATGTGCTGCGTCATTTTCCTGTAATTTACTGATAGCAGAACCTTGTTTTTGATCACTTTCCTGCAATGCGCCAATCTGGCTTTCATGAATATCTAATCTATCATTTTGATTTTGATCATTTGTTTGTATTGTTTTAACGTCTGCCGCAACTTCATTAGCAGTTTGCTGTGCTTCATTAGCAGTTTGCTGCGCATCTTCAACTGCTTCCTGGCTGGCAATGCCGGTAATAGTTACACTATCAGGTTCCCAACGTCCATTATCAAAATCACTTGGTCTTATAGTTACATTTCCATGCTCATTTACAGAAACATTTTTTTGCCAAAACCGGATTTACATAAATCCCGCTCATTACTGCTGCACAAAAAGCTATTGCCAAAATTTTACTTTTTTTGCTTGCCATCGTTATCACCTTTCCCGTTGTTATTTAAAAGCGCGCGCCTTTAAATATTTTTACTCTGTAAGCCATCAGGGAATGTTACCGCGGCGCCACATTCCTCAAAGGGTTTGCAGGTTTAACTTTGCTAATTTAGCAGAGATAAAGCGTCCTCTATCTCTTTGCTAAAATTATACCACGTTCTTCCCTCCCCGGCAAGACCTTACTTTAACTTTGTGTCTTTCTTTTTCGTATCTTGCCAACTGGTAACATGGTTTATGTTAATTCGCTCTTTTTTATTTTTTACAAATTTTTTCAACAAACTCTTTACAAACAGCCAGGCATTCGGTTATAATCTTGCTTACGCCGATTTTTGGGTGCGCACCGCTAAACGGCTTATTATTTTTACAGGGGTTTATTTTTGAATAATTACCAAAACAGAAAAAACTTTTTATTTACTAATGCGGTGCCTAAAACGCCAAAGCCTAAATCTGCCGTGCCGGAAATGGATATTATACCCAAAACCGTACAGCGCAAAACTTTTACTACTTTGGCAAATGAAACCAAAAATTTAATTACTGCTGCCCAAAATGGTGACAAGCAGGCGTTGGAACAGCTTTGCCTTGCTTTTGAGCCTTTGTTCCGCAGTGAAATGCGCCGCGATATGTTTTACACTGCCCTTGGCTTTGAGGAGGGGTTAAGCCTTGCAAGGTTAAAGTTTATTGAGCTTGTATTAACCTATAACGGAGCGGATTACGAGCATTTTGCAGGGTATGTGAGATGCCGTATTCACTTTGCGTTATACGATGAAGTGAAAAAAGTGTGGGCTGATGAAAATAAAAAAGCACCCCTGCCCCAAACTGATGAGGCAGAAGGCGCCGAGTTCAGCGACGATGTTATTGAACGTGAGGAATTAAGTATTTTATTAAATTTAGCGCTTAATAAGTTAACTGCCAAACAACGGCAGACTATTGAAGCGCTTTACATAAATGGTTACAGCGGCAGGGAAGCTGCCGAACTGTTAAACTGTTCGCCTGCCATGGTTACCAAACACCATAAGCAGGCCTTAAAAAACTTACGCAGCAATATTGCGTAACTTAGGTTTTATTTTAAGCACTGATTTGCTGCTTATATAAAAAAATCGCTGTACCAAAAAGTACAGCGATTTTTATTTTATGCCTTATTATTTTTTCTCTGCAATTTCTTTTTGCAGCATGGCGATAAATTCATCCTGATTCATAGCGCCAATGTCGCCTTCGCCGCGGCGGCGTACTGCAACGGTGCCGTTTTCAACTTCTTTTTCGCCAATTACAAGCATGTACGGAGTTTTCTGCATTTGTGCTTCACGGATTTTGTAACCGATTTTTTCGTTGCGGTCATCCACGTGTACGCGCAAACCAAGTTTAAACATTTTATCGTACAGTTTTTGTGCGTAGTCATGCTGTTTGTCGGTAATCGGCAGAATGCGAACCTGGCACGGAGCAAGCCATGCGGGGAACGCGCCGGCATAGTGTTCAATTAAAATGCCGATAAAGCGTTCAATAGAACCGTAGGCAACGCGGTGAATCATTACCGGGCGGTGTTTTAAGCCGTCTTCGCCGGTGTAGGTTAAATCGAATTTTTCCGGCAGCAGCATATCAAGCTGAATGGTGCCGCACTGCCAGGTACGTCCGATGGAGTCGGTAAGGTGGAAGTCAATTTTCGGGCCGTAGAATGCGCCGTCGCCTTCGTTAACAGTGTACGGCAGGCCAAAGTCTTCCATAGCGGCTTTAAGGCCGTTGGTTGCTTTTTCCCAGGTTTCGTCATCACCCATGCTGTCATCCGGGCGGGTAGAAAGTTCTGCATGGTATTTCAAACCGAAGGTTGCATATACTTCGTCAAACAGGCGGATGGTTTCCTGAATAACATCTTTAATCTGTTCGGGCATCATAAAGATATGGGCATCATCCTGCGTGAAGCAGCGTACACGGAACAGGCCGTGCAGGGCGCCGCTCAATTCGTGGCGGTGTACAAGTCCAAGTTCGCCAACGCGCAGCGGCAGTTCGCGGTAGCTGTGCGGATGGGTGCGGTAAAACAGCATGCCGCCGGGGCAGTTCATCGGTTTTACGGCGTAATCTGCTTCATCGATTTTGGTAAAGTACATATTATCGCGGTAATGGTCCCAGTGTCCGCTGCGTTCCCACAGGGTGCGGGAAAGAATCATCGGGGTCTGAATTTCGTAGTAACCGTAGCGGCGGTGTACTTCGCGCCAGTAATCAATAAGGGTGTTTTTGATAATCATGCCGTTGGGATGGAAGAACGGGAAGCCCGGGCCTTCATCCTGAATGCTGAACAAATCGAGTTCTTTGCCGAGTTTGCGGTGGTCGCGCTTAGCGGCTTCTTCCAGCATGTGCAGGTAAGCGTCAAGTTCTTCTTTGCTGGGGAAAGCGGTGCCGTAAATACGCTGGAGCATTTTGTTGTGCTCGTCGCCGCGCCAGTAAGCGCCGGCAATGCTTTGCAGCTTAAAGGCTTTAACACGGCCGGTGGAAGGGCAGTGCGGGCCTGCGCACAAATCGGTAAAATCGCCCTGGGTATAGGTGCTGATGATTGCGTCTTCCGGCAAATCGTTAATAAGTTCTACCTTATATTTTTCGTTTTTCTCCTCAAACATTTTCAGTGCTTCGGCACGGGGAATTTCTGCCCTTACCAAAGGAATGTTGGCTTTAATGATTTTTGCCATTTCTTTTTCGATAGCGGCCAAATCTTCCGGAGTGAAAACGTGCTCACTATCAAGGTCGTAATAAAATCCGTTGGCAATGGCAGGGCCAATGGCAAATTTTACATCCGGGAACAGGTGCTGAATAGCCTGTGCCATTACATGCGCCGCAGTATGGCGGATAGCGTGCAGGCCTTCTTCGCTTTCGGGCACAACAAATTCTACGCTGGCATCATGGCTCAGCTTATCGGACAGGTCTTTGTTCTGTCCATCTACAACAGCAAGCAAAGCCTGCTTGCCAAGTTTTTGAGAAAGGCTTTTGGCAACTTCAAGCAAGGTTACGTTGTCTTCGTATTCCCTTACGCTGCCGTCTTTTAAAGTAACTTTAACCATAATTTTACCTCCTGAATAAAATAAAAAACTCCATCCCTTATGTAAGGGACGGAGTTATCCGCGGTTCCACCCTAATTGGCTGCTTGGGCAGCCCTCTTAGTTAACCGTTAACGCCGGTATACGATGCCGCCTACTGCTGTTTCGGGGCATAGTTTGAAGGTGGTTTGGCAATTACCGTTCCCAACTGCTCTCAGCCAAGGCAGTTTTTTCTGTAAGGCCGCTTTAAATGCCTTTTCCTTCGCATTACTGATGTAATATTGATTTACTACTATATTATAAGCATCAGGGCAGCAGTTGTCAAACCTTTAGCAAATAAATTTTTTAACTGGAAAAAAACGTAAATAAATTTATAATAATACAAGGCAATGTAAAAATGTTTGGTGGAGATGGTTAAATGCGTTTTAAATTTTATAAAGCCATGCTGAAAATATTATTTGCCGCGCTGTGTACTTTTTTAATAGTGCCGGGCGTACAGGCAAAAGAAAAATACAAGGGCACGTTTATTTATATTCCGCTTGATGACAGGCCTGTTACTTACAGCTACCCTGTAAAAAATTTACAGGCTGCCGGTTATGAAATACTGACGCCGCCGGAAAAATACCTTGCTTCGGCAGACCGCACCGGCGACCCTGACAGGCTTTGGCAGTGGCTGGTGGAAAACGCGCCTGATGCCGATGCGGCAGTAATATCTTCGGACGCGCTTATTTACGGCGGGCTGGTTGCCAGCCGCACGCATTTTTTGACGAAACAACATTGCAGGCACGTGTTCAGCGTTTGGAAATGCTGCGCGAAAGGCTGCCCATGCCGCTTTATGTGTATTCCACATTAATGCGCACGCCGCGTGCAAGCTTCGGCAATGTTGAGCCGCCGTATTACAGCAAAATCGGGCCAGCCATTTTCCGTTATTCCGAACTTTTGGATAAAGAGGATACCACCGGTTTAACGCTGCGCGAAAGCCTTGCAAAGCAGGCCATAAAAAACAACCTGCCGCAGGCTGACTTGAATGACTGGCTGCAAAGGCGTTTAAAAAACTACCATGTTAATAAATCGCTTACGGAGCTTACCGCAAAATACCGTTTTCATTATCTTGCCATAGGCAAGGATGACAATGCGCCGCTTTCGGCAACGCATATGGAAGCGCGTTATATAAAGCGCGATGCTTTTGCGCTTTCCGACCAGATTTTCCAGATTATACCGGGCGTTGACCAGCTTGGCATGCTGCTTTTAACGCGCGCCGTTAACGAAAAGAACCGCGAGCATCCGCTTGTTTATACTTATTATGCCGAAGGAACCGGGCGTACCACAATACCGCAGTATTCCGACAGCACGCTTGGCGAATCTGTACCGGAACAGATACTTGTTGCCGATGCACGCCCGACCGTTAACGCTGCCGAAGCCGATTTTATTTTGGCAGTTAACACGCCCAAAGACGGCGTAATGATGGATTCCACCGCGCCAAGCAACCAGTTTTTCGCCTCGCCGCGCGATAAAAAATATATCGGCGAGCTGGAAAAATTTTTAAACAGCGGCACAAGGGTTTCACTGGCAGACGTTACATATTCCAACGGCGCCGATAACGGTTTTATGAACGAATTTGCCAACCGCGGCAATTTGGAAAAGCTTACCGCATATAACGGCTGGAACACCGCCGACAACACCATCGGCTTTGCCATTGCCCAGGGAATTTTAGCCCCGCAGATAAGCGCGGAGGACAATGCACTGCTGATGCGGCTGCGCCTTGTTGACGACTGGTTCTACCAATCGAACGCGCGGCGTGATGCCACGGACTTTTTGGAACGCAGCGGCAGCAGCGAAGAAGTTTATAAGCTCGGCAGTTCCAAAAAGCATGTTTATGCACTGGCTCAGGATGTTTGCGATGAGCTTGCACGCAAATATCCCTTTACCGAAGATTTTAAATTTAAAGTAGGTTTTCCGTGGGACAGGCTTTTTGAAATAAGCGTTACGCTCACAGACAAAAAGAAATAAGCATATACAGCAAAACTCCCGAAGCGGTAAACTTCGGGAGTTTTTATTTTGGCGTTATTTTGCAAAATTCTTTTCTTTATATGGGCACAGCTCTGTCAGCATACATTCGCTGCACAGGGGTTTGCGCGCTTTGCAGATTTTGCGTCCGTGCCAGATAAGCCAGTGGTGGGCATCGCTCCATTTTTCCATGGGTATTGCTTTTTGCAGTTCTTTTTCGGTTGCAAGCGGGTCTGCACCCTTTGCAAGCCCCAGCCGGTGCGAAACACGGAAAACATGCGTATCTACGGCAATGGCCGGCACATTGTAAATAATGCTTGCTATTACATTGGCCGTTTTTTTGCCGACACCCGGCAGCGTCATCAGCTTTTCAATGGTATCGGGCACAGTGCTGTTGTATTCCTGCACCAGCATATGGCAGGTTGCCAGAAGGTTTTTGGCTTTGGCGCGGAAAAGGCCGCAGTCGCGGATTTCGTTTTCCAGTTCTTCCTGCGTCAGCGCGCCCATTTTTTCGGGCGTGTTATATTTAGGAAAGATGCGTGCCGTAATTTTGTTGACACGTTCATCGGTACACTGGGCAGACATAATTACCGCAGCCAAAAGTTCAAACGGCGAATTGTAATTAAGCGCTGTTTTGGTATCTTTATATGTTTCTTCAAGTACTTTTAATATTTCATCACGCTGCTGCTTGCGCATTAGTTGGTCAGGCTCCTTACCGGTGCGGGTATTCTGCCGCCGCGGGCAATAAAGGCATCGGGCTTGAATTTGCTTACGGCAATAACAGGCGCATAGCCCAAAAGCCCGCCAAATTCTACCCTGTCGCCCACTTTTTTGCCCGGCACGGGCACAAGGCGCACTGCTGTGGTTTTATTGTTAATCATGCCGATAGCGGCTTCATCGGCAATAATTGCCGAAATGGTTTCTGCCGTAATATCGCCTGGTACGGCAATCATATCAAGGCCTACGGAGCATACGCAGGTCATGGCTTCAAGTTTTTCCAGCGTCAGGCTGCCGCGTTCAACGGCGGCAATCATGCCGGCATCTTCGCTGACGGGAATAAAAGCGCCGCTTAAGCCACCGACATAGCTTGACGCCATTAAGCCGCCTTTTTTAACCGCGTCGTTAAGCATTGCAAGTGCGGCTGTTGTACCGGGGCCGCCGGTGCTTTCAAGGCCTATTTCTTCAAGAATATGGGCAACACTGTCGCCAATGGCAGGCGTCGGCGCAAGAGAAAGGTCGATAATGCCGAACTGTGTATTTAAGCGGCGTGCTGCTTCCTGCGCAACCAGCTGGCCTACGCGGGTAATTTTAAACGCCGTCTTTTTAATGGTTTCGGCAACGGTGCCAACATCGGCGCCGCGTACGGATTCAAGCGCGTGCTTTACAACGCCCGGGCCGCTGACGCCTACATTAATAACGCTTTCCGGTTCGGTAACGCCGTGGAAAGCACCTGCCATGAAGGGGTTATCCTGCACGGCATTGCAGAAAATTACCAGTTTGGCGCAGCCGATAGCATCACGGTCAGCCGTTAAAGCGGCCGCTTCTTTAACAACGCGGCCCATTTCGGCAACGGCATCCATATTAATGCCGCATTTAGTAGAACCTACGCTGACGGAAGAACAAACAATCTGCGTTTCGGCAAGCGCTTCCGGAATGGAGGCAATCAGTTTGCGGTCGCCGTTGGTGTAGCCCTTATCGACAAGTGCGGAAAAACCGCCGACAAAATCAACGCCGATGGTGCGACCTGCATCGTCAAGAGCTTTGGCAAGCGGCACATAGCTTGCTGCGTCGCAGCTTTCGCCAACAATGGCAACAGGAGTTACGGATACGCGCTTGTTAATAATTGGCACGCCGAGTTCCGTTTCCAGCTCCTGCCCTACTTTAACAAGGTTTTCTGCTTTTTTGGTAACTTTATCATAAATCTTCTGCGCCGTTACCTTGATATCCGGGTGTGCGCAGTCACGCAGGCTGATGCCCATGGTAATGGTGCGCACGTCAAGATTATTTTCGGTAATCATGCGCGTGGTTTCTAAAACGTCTTTAATTTCAAACATAGGCGGCCTCCTAAATACGGTGCATAGCCGTAAAAATTTCTTCGCTCTGCACGCGGATTTCCACGCCTATTTCATTGCCAAGCGCAGTAAACACATCTTTTAATTTATCAAGCTGCAAATCGGCTTTTTCCATATTGGCAATAAGTACCATGTTAAAAAAGCCGTCCATAATATTCTGGTTAATATTAAGGATATTAATGTTATGCTCTGCCAGTACGTTGCTGGCACGTGCAATAATGCCTACTCTGTCTTTACCTACAATTGTTACAACTATGCGCATTTTTGTTCCTCCTCTTAAGGGGCCTTAAAATTATAAATATGTTATATTTTACCATAAAATGAGTTGTAAGTGTTTAATTTTCCAAAAATATTAATTATCTTTGTACACTCGTGCGCAGTTGTATGGCTTCGGCAATGTGCGCCGCTTTTATAGCTGCGCTGCCTTCAAGGTCTGCAATGGTGCGCGCCACTTTAACAATGCGGTCATGCGTGCGGGCGCTGAGCCCAAGCGCGGCAAAGTATTTGCCAAGCATGGCTTCGGCCTGCGGCTCCAGTTTGCAGTATTTATTAAGCTGCTTTTTGTTCATCTGCGCATTGCAGTGCACGCCGCTGCCTTCAAAACGTTTGCGCTGCACGCCGCGCGCTTTTACAACGCGGCTGCGTATAATGGCAGAACTTTCGCCTTCGGTTTTATCTTTTAAGTCGTCATATTCAAGGCGCGGCACTGTTACCTGTATATCAATGCGGTCTAAAAGCGGGCCGGAAATTTTGCGCCTGTAACGCTCAATTTCGTGCGGGCGGCAGGTACAGCTGTGAACCTTATCACCAAAAAATCCGCAGGGGCACGGGTTTTGAGCGGTTATTAAAATCAGCCGTGCGGGGAAAGACAAGCTTGCCTGCACTCGGCTGATTGTTACAATGCCGTCCTCCAACGGCTGGCGCAGAACCTCCAGCGCCTGGCGTGAAAACTCCGGAAGTTCATCCAAAAACAATACGCCGTTATGGCTGAGCGTAACTTCGCCCGGCTTCGGCACGCTGCCGCCGCCAATTAACGCGCTTGCCGATACCGTATGGTGCGGGCTGCGGAAGGGTCGTTCCAGCACAAGCTGTTTTTTGCCGTTTAAAAGCCCGGCTATGCTGTAAATTTTGGTTATTTCCAAAATTTCATCTTCCGTCATCGGCGGCAATATGGTTGGCAAACGGCGTGCCAGCATGGTTTTGCCGCTGCCCGGCGCGCCAACCATCAATACATTATGCCCACCTGCCGCGGCAATTTCCAGTGCGCGCTTAACAACCTGCTGGCCGCGCACTTCGGCAAAGTCAACGTCGCCGCAGCCTGCCGTTTCCGTGCCGAACTGTATTTTTGGCAGCGGCGTTAAACGCTCCTGTTTTTTTAAATGGCTTACAAGCTCACTCAAACTGGCAGGCGTATACACATCTATGCCGTCTACCAGTTCGCCTTCCGCCGCGTTGCCCTGCGGTATGTAAATTTCACGCCAGCCGTGTTCACGGGCATATAAAATCATCGGCAAAACGCCTGCAACCTGACGTATACTGCCGTCAAGAGCAAGTTCGCCCACAAAAATTTTTCCTTCTGCTTCTTCCTGCAATAAACTTCCGGCTGCCGTTAATATGCCAACGGCAATCGGCAAATCAAGGCTGCTGCCGTCTTTGCGCAAATCGGCCGGGGCAAGGTTTACGGTAATGCGCGTCATGGGAAACATCAGCCCGGAATTTTTCAGCGCCGCCCTTACGCGCTCACGCGATTCTTTTACTGCAGTATCCGGCAGCCCTACAATGTCAAAGCCCGGCAGTCCGTTGGATATATCAACTTCGACAATTATTTCTTCACCATTAATACCACAAACAGTTTCCCCGAAGGTTTTTGCGTACATTATATCTCCCCTAAAAACAATTTTGCAGATGGCGCAATTTTGCCTTGCCGTCATCTGCCACAATTTCTATTACATCAAAAGCTATTTTATTGTACCCTCCGCCGCACTGCTGCAAATAGTGCAGCGCCGTGGTGCGGATTTTCTGCTGCTTGGCATAAGTTACCGCCATGCCCGGCGTGCCAAACTTTAAGCTGCGGCGCGTTTTTACCTCAACAAACACCGCTCCTCCGTCTTTAGCCGCAATTATATCAATCTCTCCGCGGCGGCAGCGGTAATTGCGCTCTACAATACTGTAACCGTGCCGCAGCAAATAAGCGCAGGCCGCATCTTCGCCGCGCCTGCCAAAATCACCGCGCCTGTCAGCCATCAGCTTCCTCCGGCAGGCGGATTATTTTATTAGGCACCGGTTTGGCCGGAGGCAGGTGCATGCTTTTTACCGGTTCATAACTGCGGCGGTGCCAGCTTGTTGCGCCGTATTCCAGCACTGCCTGCATATGATCCGTACTGCCGTAGCCCTTGTTATGCTCCCAGCCGTACTGCGGATACTCTGCCGCAAGCTGTTCCATCATTCTGTCACGGGTAACTTTTGCTATTACCGAAGCCGCCGCTATCGAAGCGCTGAGAGCATCGCCGTGAATAAGTGAATAGGTTTTAATATCCCCTGCCTGCACTGGCATGGCATCTATAAGCGCCGCCTGCGGGCGGATTTTTAAGCTTTCAAGCACTTGCGCCATGCTTTCCTGCGTAGCACGGTAAATATTAAGCCTGTCGATATTGTAAACGCTTACTATATTAACCGAAACCGCGAGCGCTTTTTCCAAAATTTCCCCGTAAAGCTGCTCACGTTTGGCTGCCGTAAGTTTTTTGGAATCATTCAGCCCTTTAATAAAAACATTCTGCGGCAAAATAACTGCGCCTATAACCATAGGCCCGGCCAGCGGCCCGCGTCCGGCTTCATCAACGCCTGCCACAAACTGTGCCCCTTCATTATAGCAGTTATTTTCGTACATCAGCATTTTGGCAAAACGTTCACGCTCCGCCTGTTCTGCCTGCTGTTTTTTATAATAAGCCGCTACGAGTTTCTGCACACCGCTGCGGCTATCTTTGGCAAGTTCTGCCAAAAGTTCTTCATTCGGGTTATTTGCAAGCAGTTCTTTTATTTCTGCAATTTTCATGTTTACAGCCCCTTAAACAAAAAGCCGCTTACAGCGGCTTTAATTTCAGTTATTATTTATCTGGTTCATCCAGTGTTACACGGCCGGTTTTGCCGCTGCGGAAATCACGAAGAACAAGCTGCACCACTTTATCAAGGTCAAGCAGCCCGCCGCTTTTCAGGCAGCCGCGGCTTACGGCAATTTTTTCAAAAACGTCCTGCACCGGCGCGCCCGCTTCAAAATCAACGGCATATTTGTCTTTTAACAATTGCGGGTAAGCGGCAATTAATTTTTCCGTTAAAAGCCATGCAGCCTGTTCACGGTCATACACGTCTTCTTTAATGGCGCCGGTAAGGGCAAGGTTAAGCCCAATCTGCGGGTCATCAAACTTTGGCCACAGCACGCCCGGCGTGTCTAAGAGCTCTAACCCTTTGGCAATGGTAACCCACTGCTGTCCGCGCGTAACGCCCGGTTTATCGGCCGCCAGCACTTTATTTTTGCCAACAAGCCTGTTAATAAGCGTCGATTTGCCTACATTAGGTATGCCGACAATCATAACGCGTATGGAACGGTTTTTAACGCCGCGCTTCAGCCATTTGTCTATTACAGGCTGCGCCGCTTTCTGCACTGCAGCTACAAGCTGTTTTACGCCTTTTCCGGTATTGCAGTCGATAACGCATACCGGCAGCCCGTTATTTTTAAAAATTTCTTTCCACGCTTCGGTTTTGGCAGGGTCTGCCATATCAACCTTATTTAAAGCTATAATTTTAGGCTTCTGCCCCAAAAGCTGGTTCAGCATGGGGTTGGTGCTGCTGCGCGGCACGCGTGCGTCAAGCATTTCCACAACCACGTCCACCAGTTTAAGCTGCTGCTCCATCATGCGCTTGGCTTTGGTCATATGGCCGGGAAACCACTGTATTTTAAAGTCCATTTATAACACTCTCCCTGTCAGGGCAGCATGCGCCATCTGTCAACCGGCCAGAATGCCAGGCTGGCTTTGCCTTTAACCAAATCCAGCGGCACAAAGCCTACATCGGCAAAACGGCTGTCCTCAGAGTTATTTCTGTTATCGCCCAGTACAAAAATATGCCCTTCCGGCACAACGGATTTTCTGTAATCGGAAAGGTTCGGCCCTTTGGGGTCTTCCTTCCATGTGTAAGGCTCGTCAATTTCCGTGCCGTTTACAAGCACTTTGCCGCTGCGCATTTCAACGGTATCGCCTGCCGTGGCAATAACGCGCTTAATAAAATCGCGGCTTTCGTCTTTAGGGTAACGGAAAACAATAATTTCACCCTTCTGCGGGTCGCTTACAAAATAGGTAAACTTGTTTACCAAAAGCCTTTCATGGTTTACCAGCGTCGGGTACATGGAAGAACCTTCTACCATATAAGGCTCTACAATAAATGTTCTGATGCAGAAGGCAAGCGCCACCGCAACAATAATGGAAACCAGCCAGTCGCTGACTGTATCCTGCCAGGAAGTTTTTTGTTTGCTCATTTTATTTTCCGCTCCTTTTTCTGCCGTAACCATACGGCCTGCCAACGTTAATATTCCAACACAATGTGCGTGTTTCTACAACTTATACAGTATGCTTTCTTATACTAACAAACATTAGCCTATTTGTCCATACTGTTCACGCTTTTGACACATAAAAAAATATTATACTATTAACGATTTTACTTGCATTATAGCCCGCGTTTGTTGTAAAATTCTTTTGTTGTGCTGTACATTTTTTGTAGTAAATTTTACATTCAGCCCTGCTTGCGGCAGGATTTTTAAATTGAATAGCCAATATAATAATATTGTACACTATTTCTTGTATGTAAATTTAACATTTTAAAGGTTAAAGGAGCATGAAGCATATGACACAAATTAGTATCGCCGTTATCGGCAGCTGCAATATCGACGTTGTTGTCGAAGCGCCGAAACGTCCGCTGGCAGGCGAAACCATTTTGGGCAGCCGCCTTATTATTGCCCAGGGCGGCAAGGGGGCAAACCAGGCAGTTGCCGCAGCAAGGCTCGGCGCCAAAGTTTATATGGTTGGCTGTGTCGGCGACGACGATTACGGCCGTTCCGTAATTAAAAATTTTGAAGCGAACGGCGTTGATACCGGAAACGTAAAGGTTGTGCCCGGCGTAACTACCGGCACCGCACACATTACGCTTGCCGAAGGCGATAACAGCATTATTGTTATTAAAGGCGCCAACGACCTTGTAACGCCTGAACTTATAGATGAAGCCTGGCCGCAGATTGCAGGCTGCGATATGGTAATGCTGCAGCACGAGATTCCTGCTGCAGCCATTGCCCATACCTTAAAAAAATGTGCGGAAGCCGGAGTAAAAGCATTGCTGAACCCGGCGCCTGTTCTTGAAGGAGCACAGGACTGGGCCAAAGACGCCGCCTTTATAACGCCTAACGAACATGAAGCGCAGGCTCTTTTCCCCGGTAAAAGCACCGAAGAAATACTTTTGGAAAACGAAGGCCGCCTTTTAATGACGCTCGGCAGCAAAGGTGTTGCCTATGCTGAAAACGGTGCAATTAATACCGTGCCCGCCTTTAAAGTGCAGGCAGTTGATACTACCGGCGCAGGCGACACTTTCAACAGTGCTTTCGCCGTTGCGCGCGCTTCCGGCAAAACCATGTCCGAAAGCATTACTTTTGCCAATGCGGCAGCCGCCTTATCCGTACAAAAAATCGGCGCACAGGGCGGAATGCCTTATTTAGATGAAGTGGAAGGGATGTTGTCCGAATGCAGAAAATAGGAATTTTAAACAGCGAAATTGCCAAAGTACTGGCAGATATGGGGCACACCGATACTATCGTTATCGGCGACTGCGGGCTGCCTGTGCCGGACGGCGTAAAAAAGATTGACCTTGCCTTGAAGCTCGGCACGCCGCGTTTTTTGGAAGTTGTGGAAGAACTTGCCAAATATATGGAAATTGAAAAAATCCATGTTGCAGCCGAAATGCAGAGCAAAAACGAAGAATGCTGGCAGCAGATGCACAAACTGTTTGACGGCAAAGAATGGATTGTTACCGACCACGAACATTTTAAGCAGGCCACCAAAACCGCTAAAGCAGTTATACGTACCGGTGAAACAACACCGTTTGCCAATGTAATTTTACATTCCGGCGTTATATTCTGATTTAAAGGAGTACTGTCAGCTATGGAAATTACCATGCAAGGTATTTCAAAGGCCTTCGGTTCCAACGAAGTTCTGCGCGGGGTTGATTTCACACTGCATTCCGGGGAAATCCACGCGCTGATGGGCGAAAACGGGGCCGGCAAGTCAACACTGATGAATATCCTCACCGGCATACACAAAGCCGATGCGGGCAAAATTTTCGTTGACGGCCAGGAAGTACATTTTAAAAACGCACGTGATGCCGAAAACCACGGCATTGCCTTCATTCACCAGGAGCTTAACATCTGGCCCAACCTTTCAATACTTGAAAACCTGTTTTTAATGAAGCAGATTACCAACTCCTTCGGCATACTCGATACTAAAAAAATGCGTAAGCTGGCCGAAGAAAAATGCGCGCAGATTGGCATTGAGCTTCCGCTTGACGCCGAAGCCGGCGAATGCAGCGTAGGCCAGCAGCAGATGACGGAAATTATCCGCAATTTAATGCTGGACGCCAAAGTTGTAATTATGGACGAACCTACCGCGGCGCTTACCGAACGTGAAACCGCCAAACTGTTTGAAGTTATGCACGCATTAAAGGACAAAGGCGTAGCCATTGTTTATATTTCACACCGCATGGAAGAAGTATTTACCCACTGCGACACCATTACCGTTATGCGCGACGGCCACTCCATAAGCTGCCGCCCGACACGCAGCACCACCATGGAAGCCGTAGTGCAGGATATGGTTGGCCGTGCAATTACGGAATATTATCCCGGACGCACCACCGAACCCGGCGAAGTAGTTCTGGAAGTTAAAAACCTGTGCCAGCCGGGCGTGTTCGACCACGTTTCCTTTAATTTGCGCAAAGGCGAAATTTTGGGCGTTGCCGGGCTGATGGGCGCCGGACGCACGGAAATTATGCGCGCGCTGTTTGGCATTGATGACTGCCGCCAGGGCGAAGTTTACCTGCACGGACAGAAAATAAACATCAAAAAACCGGAAGACGCCATTAAGGCAGGCATTGGTTTTATTACCGAAAACCGCAAAACCGAAGGCCTGATTCTGGACTTTTCCATTTTAAAAAATATTGCCCTGCCAAGCGTTGATACCTTCGCTTCAAAAAGCGTCATCAACGATAAAAAGGAATTTAATTTCTCCAACGAATTATCGCACAAGCTCGGCGTTAAAGCCAATTCCATCCAGCTTCCGGCCGGTGCGCTTTCCGGCGGCAACCAGCAGAAGGTTGTTATAGCAAAATGGATTGGCATGCACCCGTCCATTATCATTATGGACGAACCTACGCGCGGCATTGATGTAGGCGCCAAGCGCGATATTTACGATTTGATGAACGAACTTACCGCACAGGGTGTTGCCATTATCATGGTTTCTTCCGACCTGCCGGAAGTTATCGGCATGAGCGACCGCATCCTTGTTGTGCACGAAGGCAAAATTGCCGGGGAAATACCGCATGACCAAGCAACCCAGGAAAATATCATCACCCTTGCAACAGGAGGAATATAACAGATGAACGTTTCTGCCTTAGTTAGAAAAATGGGCCCGTTAATCGGGTTAATTGTACTTTTTGTTGTTATATCTGCTTTAAACAGCAGCTTTATCGACCCGTCCAACTTAAAAAACCTGCTGCGCCAGGTTTCCATTAATGCACTGATTTCCTTCGGCATGACCTTTGTCATCCTTACAGGCGGTATCGACCTTTCCGTCGGCAGTACGCTGGCTCTTTCCAGTGCAATTATGGCAAGTTTAATTAAAGGCGGCATGGACCCGATTATGGGCATTGTTGTTGCTGCCATTATCGGCCTTATTCTCGGCACTATTAACGGCGTTGTAATTTCTTACGGCAAGGTTGCTCCTTTTATTGCCACTCTGGCAACCATGACTATTTTCCGCGGACTGACTTTGGTTTACACCGACGGCAACCCTATCAGCAGCTTAACCGACAACCAGCTGTTCCATATGTTCGGCCAGGGCTATTTTGCAGGCATTCCTGTACCGGCAGTTGTTATGCTTTTAATGTTTGCCCTCTGCTGGTTTATTCTTAACAAAACACCGCTGGGCCGCAAAACCTACGCTGTCGGCGGCAACGAAAAGGTTTCCTTCATTGCCGGCATTAAAATTGAACGCATTAAAATTTTTGCTTATGCAATTACAGGCCTGTTCTGCGCACTGGCAGGCGCTATTTTAACCTCGCGCCTTAACTCCGCACAGCCTACCGCAGGCACCGGTTATGAACTTGACGCCATTGCGGCAGTAGTTCTCGGCGGCACAAGCCTTTCCGGCGGCAAAGGCCGTATCGTGGGCACGCTTATCGGCGTACTTATTATCGGTACCCTTAACAACGGCCTTAATATTCTTAACGTATCCAGCTTTTACCAGCAAGTTGTCAAAGGTATAGTTATCTTACTTGCAGTTCTTATGGACCGCAAAAAATCGTAGGAGGTTATGTTTTAAATGAAAAAAACTTTATTAGCTGTTATGGCAGTACTTATGATGTCGGTAATGCTTATTGCTGGTTGCAGCTCCGGAGAAGAAGCTGCCCCGGCTGCCGATAAAAAAAGCGGCACTACTACTATCGGTTTTTCCATCTCTACTTTAAACAACCCGTTCTTTGTTTCCGTTAAAGACGGCGTTGAAGCAAAAGCTAAAGAGCTTGGCGTTAACGTAAAAATTGTTGATGCCCAAAACGACCCGGCAAAACAGGCTAACGACGTTGCAGACCTGCTCCAACAGGGCGTAAGCGTACTTTTGGTAAACCCGGTTGACTCTGCTGCCATTTCCACTTCTGTTGAAGCTGCCAATAAAGCAAAGATTCCTGTAATTGCTCTGGACCGCAGCGCCGACAAAGGCACCATTGCTTCCCTTGTTGCTTCCGATAACGTAAAAGGCGGCGAAATGGCTGCTGAATACATTATTAAAAAACTTGGCGAAGGCGTAAAAGTTGCTGAACTCGAAGGCATCCCCGGTGCTTCCGCAACCCGTGAACGCGGCGAAGGCTTCCATAAAGTTGCCGACCAGAAATTAAGCGTTGTAGCTAAACAGTCTGCTGATTTTGACCGTACCAAAGGCCTGACCGTTTCCGAAAACATGCTGCAGGCTAACCCCGACATTCAGGCAATTTTTGCCCAGAATGACGAAATGGCTCTCGGTGCTATCGAAGCCTCCAAGAGCGCAGGCAAACAAATCTTTATCGTTGGTTTTGACGGTACTGACGACGGCCTGAAAGCTGTTGAAGCAGGCACCATGGCCGCTACCATTGCCCAGCAGCCGGAACTGATGGGCCAGCAGGGCCTTGAAGCTGCCGTTAAACTGGCTAAAGGCGAAAAAATTGATGCCAAAATTTCCGTTCCTCTTAAACTTGTAGAGAAAAAATAATTTAACTTTCCTTTGACAAATTGCGTACAAAAAAATCCCGCTCACTGAGCGGGATTTTTTATTTGATTTACTTTTAAAACATAATGTCGCCGGGTTCGTAATCAACCGTAGTTTTTACAAAAGCAATTTCGTTGCAGTACGGATACTGCGGGCAATAAACACATTCTTTCCATACTTTCTGCGGCAATTTTTCTTTGGCGGTTTCAATGTAATCGCACTTGGCAAAAAAGCCGGGCTGGTAAGTAAGCGTAAAAAACATTTTTACGCCGCGCTCTATCCCCTCTTTTTCCAGCAAATGCACAATGTTACGCCCTATGCCGCTTGCTTTGCGTTCCGGGTCAACGGCAAGCGAGCGTATTTCCGCAAGCCTGTCCCACACAAAATGCAGCGCACCGCAGCCAATCAGGCGGTTATTTTCAATCGCCACAATATAATCGCGCAGGTTTTCGTAAATTGCGTTGCGTGCGCGCGGCAGCATCAAGCCTTCGTGCGCATAATCATTCAGAAGTTTATGAATATTTTCTACATCATCAAACGTAGCTCGACGATACGTAATCATGCACCATGCCCCCTCAAATAACTGTTAAGCCATATCCTAACACTCATTTAATAAAAATGCAATATCTGAGCGCGCATTTTACAAAAATTTTTCCGTCCCCTAAAGAGGCCAGTTGTTTTAAGAAATGATGATTGGGTTCGTTAATTTTAACGGCGTCCGTCCCTGTATCAGGGTAAAAAACTTATTTTTACGCCGCCCATGCCCAGCGCTGTTTTAACGCCTATACCGGCATATTCGGCGTATGCGGCTAAAAGCGCCGCAATCCTGTTCTGGCTTTGCGTGCCGCGGAAAAGCAGCCTGTAACGGCCTTTAAACGCGTCTATCGGTGCGCCGCCGACAGAATACTGCTGTAAAGATAAATTATAGCCGGTAACCTTCACCGCCTGCGCCAAATGTTCTTCAAGATTATTTTCTTCAAGCACAAGCCCGCCGCAAAAAGCGTTCCAGCGTTTTAAAAGGCTGCGGAAAATATAAACATTATCCGGGTAAATTTTATAACTGCCAAATGCCTTAAACGATGCGGAAGTTATAAAATTAAATTCTGCCTGGCGCGGAGGCTGCGGCATGGTAAAAAACTGCTCTGCCATGTCTTTATAGCTTGTTTGCTTTACAGGCTGCGGTTTACTTAATTGTACCACATATTCTTTTTGCTTTAAATATAAATTTTGCGGCAGCCTGCCTAGCGCATATAAAATTTCTTCCGCAGCTTCTTTGTTAAGCGCTGCAAGCTGCCATACTGCGCTGCCGCGTGCCTTATCGTAATACACAAACTGGCTGAACGGGCGCAGCGCAGAACGGTGCATGGCTTCCGCAAAATCTGTATGGGCATACTGCATCAGCGCGCCGTGAAGCACGCTGCCAAACGATTGATGCAGGCGCTGCCCTTCCGGCAGCTGCAATAAAACTTCCCAAATTTGCAGCATAATTATTCCTCCGTAACGGCGCAGACGCCCATTAAAGTTATGCCCTTATGCGTTTTGGCCGTTTGCAGGCCGCGCGGCGCAGCAAACTTATCAAGCCGCAGGTGCGCGTGCTTATAAAAATTATTATGCAAAATTACCGCTGCCGCATCTGTAAACGATTTTTGGTCCGGCGCAAGTGCCAGCAGCAGGCTTTTGCTTAAAAAGCCGCTGCCGCTGCCCAAAAATAAATTAGCATTTTCTGCCCGGGCAAATTCCTGTTTTAGTGCCTGCCCAAAAATAATTTTTTCACGCTGCAGCACAAAATCGGTAAAATCACGCTGCCTTTTAACAAGTTCTGCCGCCGATGTAATGCCGATACCGCCAAACACAGCTTTATCAAGCGTTATGCTGAAATGCTGATGCGCGCCCGGCGGCAGACATTCACGGAACAAGGTGAGGTTTTTGGTTTTTACCTGCCCTGTTTTAACAATATATACAGCCTCGCGCTTCTGCACAATTACAGGTATTGTTTTGCCGCTGCTGTATGAATCGCTTACCGACAAGCCTTTCATAATACTGCAGTTCATGCTGGCCTGCGGCATTAATTCCGCACTGTACTCGTTTTTTGGTATTTTTAAACGGTGCAGCAGCACAATTTCCAATTTCTGCGCAAGCCTGGCAAAGGCAGAATTTTTATCACGCAGCCGGTTGTCATTAATAATGCGGCTGACTTCAGCCCAGGCAGCATTACGCAGCTTGTCTTCCTGCAGCAGCAGGCTGAACAGCAGCCCTGTGCGCAGCGCGCCCTTAATGCTGCTGCCCGGTATGTACGGCTGGCCTTCAACATTGTGCACGGTGCGCACAATTTCCGTAAGGCGCATTTTATTGGCAGCCAGTATTTCCGGCGCTACTTCAACATTGGCATAATCTGTTACAGCGTCGCCCAAATCTTCTATTTTAAAGCCTTTTTCCTGAACCCATTCGCATAAAGTTCCGGCGCGCAGCCTGGTTTTTATCAGTTCTTCAAACTCTGCCAGCAAATCATGTTTATACAAAAATTTTACCCACAGGCGTTCATTCAAAAAATATACCCGCCTGCTGCCGGCATCGTACAAACACTGATAGCTGTATACCGTTCCCGCTTCGTCGGTTATATGCACCGGGCCCAGGCAGGTTACAGACATTTTTTTATATTCAAAATTACTGATACTCATACAGGCAACCCCATATATACGGCCTTGCCATAGCGGTACACGGCGTGCTGCGCCCCCAAAGCCGTAAATTCAAGCAGGCGACCTTCCACCCTTTCGGGGAAGCACGAACCCGCCTTTAACATGTATACGCTGCTGCGTTTTTCAAAATTCTGCGAGTTCTGGTTATAAACAAAACCGCTGCGTTTTAATAAACTGAACGCGCCTTTTTTTACGGTGGCAATCTGTTCCTGCACCGGGCATAATACGGAAAGCGACATTTGCAGGCTGCTTGTTTTGTTTTCGAGCAAAACCTTAAGCATACCGGCATCACCGCCGCAGTCTTCGCTTAAAGGCTGCGGAGTGCCTTTTAACACAAACTTGCCAAAGCCGCTGCTGCGCCTGCCGCCAATGCCGCCAAGCCCCAGCAGTTCCACCGCTTTAACCAGCCCTTCAAGCAAAGTTCCGTCATCCAACCCAACTATGCAGTATAACCCAGCACCTTCCGCAAAAGTATAATTGCTTACATAATATGCCCGCCCGCCGTTTCTGAAATCAAGCCTGCGCTGTACGCCGCTCCAGCCAAAATCGTGCTTTTCCTGCTCTTTAGCCGTGCTTTCATACGGGTGCAGGTAATCATAAATGCCGCTTACGCGGATATAAGCCATATTTTCGTGGTCGCGCAATGCTTCATACTGCAAACACAGCTCTTTAAAAGACAGCTGCAAATCAAGCGGATTTAATTTTTCCTTACAGTTATACGGCACCGGCACATACAGTTCTTCTTCCGCGCCGCTGTAATAAGGCAGAAAATCGCTAAAAAGCAGCCCGCCCTTTTGCACCGCTTCAATAAACCGGCTGCAAAGCTCTCCGTCAAGTGCAGCCGTTTCCGTCACAAGCGCGCTGAAAAAAGTATCAGCACAGCAGTTAAAAGACTGCAAATTACCGCTTTTTTTATTTTCGGCAGTACCAAAATGCACCGGAGTTAAAAACTTAAACTGCAAAATATAATACTTCATTTTAAGCAGCTTCCTTCAAGAGCAGTTTTGAGCCTCCCGGCATACTCCTCAAGATTTTTGTTTAAACCGGCGTACCGCACCGAAAAATTACTGAAAGCCACCCTGCCGTAACCGCGCGAGCCATGGCCGCCAAGGTAGTCCATCTGCAGCATCATAAACGCTGCCGATAAGGTTGCAAAATCTTCTTCGATTTCTTTTTCGTTTTCGATGTTATACACAAGTTTAAACGCAAAATCGGTACCTGCCGGCACCCTTTCAATCTGGCGCGGTATTGCCGTTGCCGTAAGCCTTGTAATGGAGTTTTCAAATTTTACTTCGCCCATGTAGGTATCGGTATCCATACGGCTTATTTTTTCAATGCTTTCCGGCGTTACAAATACATCATAAAATTGCAGGCGTGCGCCTATAACACCGTTTTTGGAAGTAGAACCGAACAAACGGCAGATAACTTCGTCGTCATCTTCAATTTTATTTAAAACATAACCCGGCGAGCGCATTTTAGCCAGCAAAGTGCGCAGCTTGCCTTTAAGCGAACTGCCCGGAATAATGGGAACTTTGGTAAAATGGTCACGCACAAAGGGACTTTCTACCGCGCCGATAGGAGTAAAATCGCTGGAGGTGCCAATGTGCAGCCCCGTTACCAGAGTAATAACAGCCTCTATTAAAAACTTTCCTTTTAAAACCGCCTGCTTCATTATTTATCCTTGCCTCCGTAAAATTTATGAAATGCCCCCAGCGCCTGTACGTATTTGGCAAAAGTGTCAAATCTTTCCGTACTGTCGCCAATGCTGTCAATCATTTCTATCAGCCCGGATTTTTCTACAAACGCGCCAACAATATTTTTTTCGCGCCCGGCCAGATACATTAATTTAACCTTTAAAAATTTTACCTCCGCAACCAGCTCCGGCGGCAGCCTGTCCGGCTCCTGCCCGCGCATTTTATAAACCTCCACGCGGTCGCGCACAAGGTTGACCGAAGTTAAAAACTTACGGATATGGCCGGTTTTTAACAGCAGTATATTATTATTAAATTTGTCTTTAACCATAATGCCTTTAATGGCATTTTCTGCCCTGGCTATAATATCCATTAAAAGTCCTCCTTAGGCGCGTTGGGCAAACTGTAAATTAAAAGTTCCAGCGCCGTTAAAAGCTGCCTGCGCCCTTCCGTATCAAGCGCCCAGGCATACAGCCTGCTGCGCAGATTATTATATATTTCCGCCTGTGCGGCATTTTCCGATTTCGGTTCAAGCAGAGCAACCGCATAAGCAAACTGGGCCAGATTAAACCTGCCTGCCGCTGCGGCAAGTACGCCGTGCAGCTTATACAAAGTGTTCCTGTCGGCCTTTATTTTGCCGGGTACTGCGGCAATGCCAAAACTTAAATTGTTTGTTAAAAAGTTAAGTTTTTCACCGCAAACCTGTTTTTCAAAAACGTTCCAGCCATAAACGTGGGCCAGCCCGCCTTCAGGGCCGCTTACATAATCCGCATTCTGCCCGAACAAAGCAATTTTGCCGGTACCGGGAACATTTTTAGCGGTTTTTTTCAGCAGCTGCGCCTGAATAAACATCTGGCTAACGGGGAAATCGGGCGTAAACATGCCTATGCCAGCCGAAAATGCCAGTTTGCCGTTGGTATAGCTTTCAAACGCGCGGTGAATATCAACCGCCACTTCCACAACGTCATCCCATGCGCCAAGCAAAAAAATGTTATCGCCGCCGCTGTAAATTACGTGTATGTTGCGCCAAAGCTGTTTGGGCTTGTTAAACAGCCTGAACACCGGCGTTACTTTACCGGAAGCGTTCTGCGTATCGCCTTTAAAAATTTTATTTAAAATTACTTTAAAAAAGAATGACAGCCTGCCGGAAAACGCCGCCTGCCTCGATAATGTAAGATACCTCAGCGGGTCGGGCAAATCGTTGCGGTAAAAACCTGCTTTTAAAGCTATGCCGATAGCATCGACGTCCGCCATTAAAACGCCCAGGCGCTTAACACCGGTATAGGTTTCGCCCATACTTTTGGCCGCCAGCATCTTCATATCGGGCAGCCTGCCGCTTTTGGCGTCGCGCACGCAGTAATCGCAGCGACGGATGCGGAAATAAGGGCAGTTATCGGAAGCTCCGCCTTTAATACTGTAAAGATAAGCCAGTTTATTATGCTGCTTAAATTTTTCCAAATCTTTGGCAGCTATTATTTTTAAATACAGCACCCTTTTATAGCCCGGCACCGCAATACATCCGCTGATGCGGTTTGAACATACTGCCAGCACCTTATCATCCATAAAAGAGGCCTTGCCGAGTTCAAGCAGCGCACGGCAGTTGCTGCACAGGCCGTCTTTGCGCCCTTCATCGGCAACAGCAACGTTTCTGTGGCATACGCAGCATTCCGAAGCCGCTTCGTTGTGGTTAAAACTGCTTTCAGGGTCAAACAGCCCTGCCAGAACCGATTCCGAATAGCGGTTCTTTTTATTGTTTTCCACCTGCAAATCGGCACGTGCCATAACATCGCTGCCAAGCTGCCTGCCAACCAGCTCTACCGGCGTAAATTCCGCCGCGCCGACAGATACATAAAACTGAGTGCCAAAATTTTGCAGCAGCCACCCGTTAATGTACTCCGCAAAAGTTTTTACACCCTCTTTAAACTGCGGCGTATTAGGCGCCAGCAAATACAAACGCCCGCCGCCGGTATAAATAATGTTTGCACGTGAAAGTTTTAAATAATTTACAAGTTCGTCTGCTATAAGCTGCGAAAAATATTCCAGATACAGCGAGCGCCCGCGCATGGTAGCAAGCGGCGACTGCTCTGCCGGGGTTGTTAAAAAGCCGTAAATGCCGGCACTATCGGCAGAAACAATTAAAAACAGCGGCTCGTTTTGTATTTGGGCAATTTTTTGCTTTTCACAAAGCGAAGCATACGAAGTAATTCCGTTAGCTTCAAAATAATGGGCTATACTTACCGCAAGCGCCGCCGTTATTTTTACATGCTCAAACATCGAAATATCGCGCGGCAAATCCTCGCGCACCGTAAGCGGCACATAATACAGGGCGTCTTCAAGAACCTGCAAAAGCTCGTAGGGGTACATCTGCGCCAAAGGCTTTTGCTTTAATTTATTTTCAATTATTTTTAAAAGTTTTAAATAATCTTCCGGGCTCGCTTTAATGTTATCGCGCACTGCGTAATTAATTTCTTTGCCGGTATTTATTTCTTTAAGCAAAAAATAGCGTTTATAAGTATCGTGGTCCGAAAAATAATTAAATACCGATTCCAGACACAGCGAAGCGTCAAACTTATCATCCTGGCGGCGTTCGGTCTTTTCTGCGCCGAACGCAATTGTATCGGCAAAATAAACTAAATATGCCAAATCATCGTCTTTAAGTTTTACTGCTTCAAAATCGCGCCTGCGGTGATAGCTTATGCAGCGCAGAAGCTGCTGCATGGCTTCATCATCTTCGGGCAATAAACGCGCCAGCCACCGGGCACCATATTCGGGATATGTTTCCGGCTCATTTGTAAGCCCCGCACGATAGCATAATTTGCCAATATCGTGCAGCAAAGCAGCTTTTGCAAGTAAAGTATAATCCACCATAACAGACTCCATAAAACACACTAAAATATATAATAATTAATTCGACAAAAATATAAGAAATCCTTTATATTTTAAATATCTGATATTAAAGTAGTAAAAAAATAAATAAAAAACGGCAAAAAGAAAACTCTTTGCCGGGAAATTAAACATTTTAAGTTATTTTACTAACAAATTCATTAATTCATCATAGCCATCTACAACGTCATAAACAACGCTGCCATTGCTTATTGCTTTAAAATGCTCTTTTGCGCAATGTATTTTTGCTTTCTCAATATCTCTAAGCTGTAAAGAGGATAATGACCCTTTAGTTTCTGCCACAAAATAAATATGCTTAACAGACCCTTCGTAAAAAGCAATCGCCCAGTCAGGGTTATACTTGCCAACCGGCGTAGAAATATAAAAACCGTTTGGCAGCTTTACATAAACCGCAACATCTTTGTTTGTATCAAGCTCCTGTGCAAAATTTTTCTCATTGGCAGAATCATACAAAACATGGTCATACAAATGTTTCTTGGTTTTAACTGCATTTACATCCAGTTTACCTTTCATTGTTGGCTCTGTAAAAATATCCGTATCATATTTTTCGTCAAGCATATCATAAGTAATATGCTGTATTACTGCCGTTGCTTTCTCGTCATTAATCAACCCGGCTGCCTTAATAATAAATTCTTCCGGGTTATCCTTAAACTGGTCAAACACAGGCTTTTCAATACCGGTTAATATTTTTACAATATCCTTGCGCGTCAGCCCTGTTGCTTCCACCAGTTTGCCAATTAAATCATACTTAACACTACTGTTAACAGTAATTTTTTTATCACTGCCGTAAGTTGCATTCTGCTCTTTTATAAAGGCATTACCTTTTTCCAGCGCCTCTTTAGATTCTATTTGCTCCATTACGCCGGTTTCAACCTTAAAATAAATTTTATTTATACGCAGCTTGGCATTAAGAACATTAACAGCATTTTTTATTAGTTCATCCGTATTAAAATCTACAACATATACAGATTTGGCATTTATTTTTTGCCAAAGTGCTTTAAATTCCGGCATTACCAGCTTATTTCTGTCTATATGCAGCTCAACGTTATTGCTGCGCGCATTTTCAGGCTGCATTGCTTTGCTGTTATAAACAGAATCAAGAATATTGATAATATCATCTTTACAATCTTGCACTTCTTCCGCAACTTTAACCGTGCCGTTCTTCCTGTCATCGTAAAACTTATCGGTTAAAGTATGTTTTTTATCAATATAATCCTGCTTAACAAGGTCAAATATAATAGCGCTTGCAAGTTCATTATCAATAACCTGTTCGTTGCCATGCAAATCTTTAATAACCTTGCCCTCAAATAACGCCGCAGTAACTTTAACAGGCCTATCGGCAACTGCTTCGGCAAGTTCCGTCTGCAAGTCTTTAGCAAAACTTTCGTAACTTTCGCTGGCAACAACAGTAAGCACGTTCACATTATGCACATCGGCACCCAAAACACCTGCATCCATACGCTCGCCGTCCTGATTAACGCACAAGCGCAAACCACGCCCTACTTCCTGGCGTTTACGTACCTCGCTGGCGCTTTGTTTTAACGTACAAATTTGAAACACATTCGGGTTATCCCAACCTTCGCGCAGTGCGGAATGTGAAAAAATAAACCTTACAGGCGAGCGCTGCGGATTTCGATCCAGCAGCAGTTCCTTATTTTTCATAATCAAGTCGTAAGCGTCAACATCATCCGATGTTTCCTTACCACGCCCTACTTTACTGTCAATCATCTTGCCTTTTTTATCAATCGAAAAATACCCGGCGTGAGTATCTTCCGCTTTAATTGCTGCAAGATATTTTAAATATTCTTCTTCGCCAAACTCCGGCTGAAAATGATTAATAATATCGTTATATTCTTCTTCAAATATTTTGGCAAATCCGCCTTTTTCCGCGTTGCCGCTCTTATCATATTTTCTATAATGCACAACCTCATCAATAAAAAATAACGAAAGTACCTTTATGCCTTTATAAAACAATTTACGCTCACGCTCAATATGCGACAAAATTGTTTCCCTGATTTGTATGCGCCGCAGCTGAGTTTCATTAACTGCACCCACAACTTCACCTGCATAAATTTTAATGCCATTTGCAAACTGAACAGAGTTATCCCTGCCATCAATACTTGTAATCGTGTACCAGTCTTTGTATTCTTCCATACTGTTGGAATTATCATACAAATTAAAGCCTTCGCTTACCTTACGTGTTACCTGTCGGATAGTTTTGCCTTTATAATCAAAACTTATTGTTGCCGTTGGGTTCTTATCTGATAAGTTAATGCTTTCTAAATACACAAATCCTTCTGTTGCTGTTGTGCCGGACTGACTCACGCCTTTAACAGCAATTTTTTTAACCAGCCTTTTATTATACGCTTCCATCGCGTCCAAACGGTACACCATATTATAAATGCTGTCCGCCTTATGCGTTGCCGAATAGCGCAGGGTAATTAAAGGGTTAAACTCTTTTAAACGTTCTTTGGTTTGCTTGCCTTCTACCGACTGAGGCTCATCAATAATCAAAATTGGGTTAGTTTTGGCAATAATATCAATCGGCTTGCGGCTGCGGAACTCGTCCAGTTTCATATAAATGCGGCGCGCATCTTTACCTTTGGCATTAAACGCCTGCGAATTAATAATCATAACCTGCATAGCACTGTCCGAAGCAAATTGGTCTATATTTGTCAGCTGGGCAGAATTATAAATAAAAAAGCGTATCTTTTTGCCGTATTCTTCCGCAAAATGTTCCTGCGTTACCGTAAAACTTTTATAAACGCCTTCGCGGATAGCAATGCTTGGCACAACAACAATAAACTTACTCCAGCCGTAATGCTTGTTTAACTCATACATTGTTTTAATGTATGTATAAGTTTTGCCGACGCCGGTTTCCATCTCAATAGTTAAATTGTATCTACCTTCCAGCTTTGGCGATGGCGCAATTAAATTAACACGCTGTACTTTATTTAAGTTTTCTAAAATAATATTATCGCTTAACTGCGGCACGATTGGCTGATTGCACCAACCGGTAAAATATGGGTCATCAATAACTGTACCCATTTTTTCATCACCGCGGTCAATTAAATAGTTAGCTGTTAAATACGGCTGACCGGCAAAAACATCAACCACGGCTTTAGCGGCATCTGCCTGAAATTTTTGGTGTTTAAATTTTAACTTCATTTTGCCGCCTCCTAAATTACCTTAACATCAGTATCAGGGGCAAGCATTTTAAAAATTTCCGTTACGTTAATCTTTTCCGGGCTGCTGCCAAAACCTGCGTCGCGGAACACTGCGCGCAAAGGCTTGCGTTTGGCAATTTCTTTAATAACGCTTTCGGGTATATTTTCATCAAAGCAGGCAACTAAATCGCCATCGTTATAAGTATGCACAGTGCAGTTTTCTATTTGCTCTGATGTATACGGCAACGAAATTGGCAAACCCCAATCCAGCAAACAGCCAAACAATAAATCTAAATCTGTTCTGTCCGGTTTAATATTATCTTCCAAATTAACAAGCATATCCTGGCTGTATTCACCGGCGCTGTAATAAACATCGTTCATATTGCTGCTGTCAACTTTAAACACCCTAAAACCAATATCCAAATCCTGCGTTGTTAATGGGTTATCGGCTTTAATTTTTTCGCCTGCCCGGCGGATGCGTTCTTTGCCAATTTCTGTAATAAAATGTGGCTTTCTGTATTTATCTAAAAAATTTATACTTTTAAGAGCAATATTTTTCTCACCTGCATTCATCAACTTTAATGTTTTATCTATGTCTTCAGCTATTTGAATTAAGATAAACTTTAAATTTTTTCTATTTTCCAAATTATAGTTGAATACAGCTTCAGCAGTTGTGCCTGATCCCGAAAAATAATCTAAAACTATATCATTATCTTTACAAATAAAATTTATTAAATATTTTATTAAACTAACCGGTTTGGGATGAGAAAAAATCTCTATGCCATCCATTAAATTTTTTAATTCTGCGCTTGCTTTTTCATTTGTTTCAACATTATTTTTTTCTTTATTTATTAATGGAGTTAAATACTTATCTTTAATAAAATTTGTTGGTCTTTTAAATCCTTCTTCAACCCTAATAAATCTAATAGATAATAGTTTAGATTTTATTATAAATGTAGTCCCCTTATTTATCTCATCATTTAAAAATTCCTGACTCCATTTAAATTCTCCTTCTAACCTAAAATCATTTAACGATTTACCATTTATAATTTCAATTCTGTCTAATAATCTTACTCTATCAGTTTGATAAGGTTCATATATTCCATCCACAAAAGCTTGTTTTGCAAACTCCACTTTATCTTTTGGAAAATTCAAAATCTTAATGCTGTTTCCAGTATTTAATAAAGGTTGATCTCCTCCATCTAATAATTCTGCATTATACTTTATCTCGTTCTTTTTCTTTTCATAACACAATATATATTCATTTGTTTTTCTTGATTTTGCATCCAACGAAGGTGGTGTTGATGTTTTAACCCAAGAAAATATTTCAATAAAATTTTTTCTCCAAAAACTTCGTCACATATCTTTTTTAAATTGACAAGTTCCTCTACACCAATACTGATAAAGATTACCCCATCATTACTTAATAAATTTTTTGAAATCATGAAAGTTTTATACATCATACTGCACCAGTCAGAATGAAACCGCCCGTTAGTTTCTGTATTTTTAAACAAACGGTTTTCTTCTTCGTCAAATAAACCTGCTTGTTCTTCATATTCTTGCTGCGTTTGTTTAAAATCATCACGGTAAATAAAATCATTGCCCGTATTATAAGGCGGGTCAATATAAATCATTTTTACCTTGCCCAAATAACTTTCCTGCAACAATTTTAAAACTTCTAAATTGTCGCCTTCTATATATAAATTTTCAGTCGTATCCCAATTTTTACTTTCAGCTTTACAAGGGCGCAAAGTTTTACGGATAGGTTTATTGGCTTCAGCAATAGCCGCACGCTTCCCCACCCAGGTGAACTCGTACCGCTCCGGCGAACCCTCGGGGGGGAACTCTGTACTTAAAATTTGTTGTAACATTTCAAAATTAACTGCTTTTTTAAGCTTTCCGTTCTCATCACGCGCTTCCGTAATGCAATTAGGAAATATCTCCGCCAATTTTTCTATATTCTTTTCCACCATATCCGGCGTTTCAAACTTTGGTTTATTCATATTTTAACCTCCTCTATTTTGCCCAAAATTTACATATTGGATATTCCATAAAATTTTTCTTTTGTACTTCATTTAAATTATTAAATGCTCTTTCTGCCTCATTTATTTTATCTAATAATAAATACGCACCCGTCAACAGCGCATTATCATCTTCATTACTTTTAATCATTTCATATATCTCAAACCTTTCCTCCTCTGTCAAATGTCTTTCTCTTTTTATAATTTGCAATTCATTTAATCTTAAATATTTTAGATTTATTTCATTATTATTATTTTTATCTTTTAAAATCACTATTATCTTTTTAGAAAGATTTAATAAGTTCATTTTCGTTCCAGCACTCTTATCAAAAGCTTTTAATAAATTCAATAAGAAAAATATAATTTTTTCTATTTTTATTTCAGATAAATTTATAGCATCTATGTATTTAATTATTTTTTCTTCATTCAAGTTTGAAATTATTAATAAATCATTAGAACTCAGCCCAACAAATAATGGTAAGATTTCTTCTTCACCAGTAAATTTATTAATTTCTTTAATTGTAACCGGACTATTCCAATAATCATAAATACGTATTTTACCAGTAGTTTTATCTTTTATAGTACATACAAAAATTCTTAAATTACAAATTGTTATTACACCAATCAACGTATCTTCTAATATTAATTCAATAGGTTTTTCTCCTAAAATAGTAGAATTTAATAACTCTAAATTTTTATAATCTTGCTTTGTCATTTTATCTAAATTTAATTCATCATCAATTCCTAATTTATCTAATAATTTTTTTATTTTTTGCAACTCAGTAACCGTTTTTTCCATTGCTAAAAATTCTACATCAGTTAACAAACCTTTATCAGACTTTGTAAAATCAAAGAACTGATTATCAAAATAAAATCCATTATTTTTAGTTGCAGCTAATAAAAATTTAATATCATTTATTCTTTCTGAAATACTACCACATATTTTAAAATCTAATCTTTGTTTTAAGGTTTTATAAAAATAAGTAATAGTAATGCTCTTACTTATACTAATTTCTATATTCTTTTCTGGCAAAAAAGCAATTCTAGCTTTATTATAATAAATTTCATCATTAACTTTAACTACTAAATTTTTTATCGTTTCAATTTTTTCAACTTTATCTGCGTACTCTACTGGAATAAAGATTCCACAATCTAATTTAGCATAAATATACATACCGTTACTAAACATATAATCAAAAGCATCATCATCTGGAGTTCCTAAAGCAGTATATCCAAACGTTAATTCTAAATTTTTCTTATCATTCATTAAACGTTCTAAGTCTACATAATCACTTTCAATGATTGAACCTTGTCTTTTAGAATCATTAATATAATTCAATAATAAATTAATAATTTTTATTTTATTATCAGGCAAATACTCTAACTGTAATGTTTTCGTTTTGTTTCCCTTCACTTGTTTCAATATCCTTTTTAAATCAAACGGCAATAATCTCTTATAAAAAACTCTTTCGTTTTCACCATTTTCATCAAAAGTAACAACAAAAAATAAAACTCCTCCGTCATTTAAATAATTTTTTAAATTTGTTACATCAAATTTATATGAAGGTATTTTATTATTACCAGAATATATATCTTTTTCTATGTGTCCCTTTACCTGAATTGGTATTCTTCCTTTTAAATCTTCATTACTACGTTGTTTTGTATTATATTCATATACATATATGTATCCATCCCAAATGGGTTCTTTATCATTATCATTAATTACTGCTCTTAAACACCCTATTTTAGAAAATAAAGTTTTAAGATGTCCAACTGCCAGTCCTTCGATATCAATATTATTAGTCATAATCATTCTCTCTTTTTCACAATTTATTTTTCAATTTCTTCAATTCCATATTCAATTCAAATTTTTTATTAAACTGCTTTTCTTTGCGTATTTTATTTTCTAAAGCTGCTATTTGCTTTTGCAGTTTGGCTTTTTCATCTGCTTTGGTAATGCTTTGTTTTAAATTTGTGTTTTCCTGCTTTTCTAAACTTTGCCCTGCTATTTGCCGTACAAAATTTTCGTAAACAGTATCAATGTTTAAGCCTTCCATTTTTAGCGGCAAATCTTGTTCATCAAGCCAGTTTGTATAGTAATAATTATTTACTTTGATATTCTTGTTTTCTGTTACTTCTTTAAAGCTGATAGCAGCTTTATATTTACCGTCATATTCAAGCAAAAACAGAATATAATACGGTATTGCCAAATCAATTTGCCTCAAAACAGCTTCGTTTATATCAGGCGTATTTAACTTTACTTCAAATACTTCCAGTTCCGGCAAGGTTGTGCCAACACTGATATTAAGCGTGCTTGCCGCTATTTTGTTGCGCCAATAAATTGTTTTTATCTGCGCGGCAAACAGGCTTTTTATTTTTGCGTTAGCCGGTAAATGTTCGTAAAACTTTTGTTTTGGCACACGTTTATTAAATTCTGTTGTTTGCGGCAAATTAAACATTTTTTACCTCTTATCTTATTACTAAAAAGCAAATCAGTTCAAAATCATCAAGCCCCGATACCTGCGAAAGCAAAGCTGTTGTTCCACCGGTTTTAAATAAACTGTCAAGGTCTTTATCTTCTTTTACATCAATTATTGATTCTATCACTTCTGTTAAAAGCTGCGACACAGCTTTCATATTTTTGCCATCGTTGGTTTCTGCATTAAACTGGCGGCAAAGGTTAAATAGCGGTTCGGCTTTGCCTTTGCACAAAAAGCGGATGTCATCAAGCAGCTTTTTCGGGTCGAGATAGTTGCAGATAATCTCACCTTCCGTGCTGATATAAACCATATAAAACGGATGTATTCTATTGCGGTTATCAATATTGACGCTGTTATTGATATTGCGGAGTATGAATATTACGCCAGGCGGCATATCTGCACCGGCAGGAACAACGGCATGTAAACCGTGCGGTGCTTTTTCGATATCCGGGTTAGTTTTCATATAGTCCAGCAAATCCATTCTAAATTCGTTTAAACCTAAATCCATAATGGAAATACCGTTGGACATTTCTTCAATATCTACAACTTCTTCCTGCAAGCGTTTAAGCTGCTGCTTACGGTATTCAAGGTCGCCTTTTTCTTCGGCGTTAATTAAATCGTCATCGCCGGTAGAAGTCATTACCGAAATACGCATTCTTGTTTCTACACGCGCTTTTAAATTAATATAGTCGTCCAGCGTCATATCTGGCCAAAAGTTTACCAACTGAATGCAGCTATTTTTACTGCCAATACGGTCGATACGCCCAAAACGCTGAATAATTCTTACCGGGTTCCAGTGAATATCATAGTTAATTAAATAATCGCAGTCTTGCAGGTTTTGGCCTTCAGAAATGCAGTCCGTTGCTATCAAAATATCTATTTCGTCTATATTACCTGGCATTAAAATATTTTTATCTTTGGATACAGGCGAAAAACAGGTAAGCACTGTGTTTAAATCAACCCTTAATTTAGGTATGGTCGTCCTGCCGTCAACAGTGCCGGTAATTTCTGCCGCGTTTAAATTATATTTATTTTTCACATATACGCTGACATTTTTGTAAAGATAATCTGCCGTATCAGAAAAGGCAGTAAAAATTAATACTTTTTTATTGCCAGGATTTATAGGATGCTTTAATTTTTCATCAATCTGCGCAAGCAAAGTTTGCAGTTTAATATCATGCTGCGGTGTAATATTTGCAATCATACTTTCTAAAGTTTGCAAAACCTGCGCGTCTGCTTTAAGCTCCCTAAGCCACGAAACAGAATCTATATCCCTAATATCAATTTTTAATTTTCTGCCTACAACAAAATCGTCAAGGTTTTTATCGTCATCGTCAAAGTCGCTATCAAACCCGCTTATGCTTTCTGCGGCTAAAAATTCAAAGCTTGCATTATAAGGATTGTTTTGGAAAGCTTCTATTTTATCAATAGTTGTATCAATTAAATTTTTAATACGCTGTACGGTTAAGCTAAAAGCATAAACAGAACTTTCAAGGCGTTTTAAAAGGTTAATACTCATTAATTTGCGTATGCCTTCTTCACGCCCCTGCTGGGTTAAGCCTTTGCCTTCTTTACTGTACAAATCCTTATATTTGGCAATTTTAGAAGCTTGTATATATTTTGTAGGCGTATATATGCCAAGGTTTAAATACGATAATTGCAGGTAAATGGCATTGTAATTAACCTCATTTTCCAAGTCTGTTAAATGAGGCCGCTTGGATATTGGTTTTAAGCGTTCAGGGAAGGTGCCAATATCAGCAGTATTATAATATTTTTGAATATGTTTACGTGAACGGGCGATTGTTACGCTGTCCAACACTTCAAAAAAGTCAAATTCAAGCATTGAAAGTAATTGGCTTGTTGTACGGTCTTTAATATCAAGTTTTACCCATTCGTTAAAAGCCTTTTGCGCGTTGCGGAAAACTTCTTCAATCGGTTTAGCAATGGCAAGTTTATCGTTAATATTTTGGGTTTCACCTTCATAAGCAAGCGCAAGCTGATTTTTTAAATCGTTAAATTTATTATTTACCGGCGTTGCTGAAAGCATTAAAACTTTTGTTTTTACACCAGTACGGATAACCTTATTTAATAATTTAAGATAACGGTTTTCTTTGTTTTCTTCTCCATAAACTATACCGCCGTTTCTAAAATTATGGCTTTCATCAATTACAACAAGGTCGTAATTGCCCCAGTTTAAACGGTCTAATTCTATGCCGTTAGATTCGCCTCCGCTGCGTGATAAATCTGTATGAAACAGTACGTCGTACCTTAATTTATCTTTTGCTATGGGGTTATTAATGTAATTGCTTTTATAGGTATTCCAGTTTGCACAAAGCTTTTTAGGGCATAATACAAGTACGTTGCGGTTACGGTTTTCATAATATTTTATTACCGAAAGCGCAGTAAAGGTTTTGCCAAGGCCTACGCTGTCGGCCAAAATGCAGCCGTTATATTTTTCAAGTTTATTAATTATTGCCAGTGCTGCATCTTTTTGAAAATTATAAAGTAAATTCCAAATTTGGCTGTTTTTAAAGCCAGTAGCCTCGTTAGGCAAAATATCCTCGGAAATATCCTCTAAAAATTCATTAAAAATATTATATAGAATATAAAAATAAATAAACTCCGGTGCATTTTCGTTATAAGCTGTAGCAATATTTTCAATTACTTCTTCTGTGACATCCTGTAATTTTTGTTTATCGTTCCATAATTCATTAAAAAGATTTAAAAACTTTTTGCCATTTTCAAAAGCATTCGTTTTAGAAATAACACAATAGGCATTATTGCCTTTTTCACAACCTAATTCAACGGTTGTAAAAGCATTTAGCGGCATATAAGTAGTTTCATCAACCGTCAAAAAGCCCATCATATTTTCTTGCGTCGTATTCGATTTAAACTTTACTTTTTTCTTAATCCATTCGGCACATTCTTTTGCAATTGCTTTTTGAGAAAGTTCATTTCTTAAACGAACTTCAAATTCCGTACCGTACAAACTTTTTTCTCTGTTTAAACGCGGTATATAAAATTCGCGTTTTTCTTTAGGTATTTTTTCTTTTATGAAAGTAGGAGATGTAAAAATAAATTTTACCTCATCAATTTTCTCCAACTCTTTTTTCAATTCCTGATAAGCATAAATTGAAAAACAGGCAGCCGCTATGGAAACTTTGCTTTTAGGCTGAATTGTAGCCTTTAAATCGTCTTTTATAGTTTTAGTAATATTATCTATCATTTCCATAACATTAAACACCTGCTTACATATATTTTTAATAAAATTATAACATATTTATAGTTTATTGAAAAACAACCCCTGCATTATGGTTAATCCACTTTGCAGGGGTTATATATTTTAAGATGTTATTAAATTAGTTTTATTCTTCCCTACTCTACCTTTTTAAACCTGCTTTTGGGCTGCCGGCAGATGGGGCAGGTAAAGTCGTCCGACTCTTTGGTTAAATCTCCTTCGTACACGTAGCCGCAAATAGTACATACCCATTTTTCGCCTGCGGTTTCTACAGTTTCTTCCTGGTAGGTAGGCGCGTTTTTAGGTGCTTTGCCTTTAATTACATCATGGTAATATTTATAGGTCATAGGTGTATAATCGCCAAGCACTTCCGCATCAACAACGCGTGCCAAAATTACAAAATGGGTTTCCATTTCATATTTGCCAAGCACTTCGGCAGTAATGTAACCGCTGGTTTTATCCGTTATAACAGGCAGGCCGTTTTTCATTTCCCGGCTAAAGCCACAAGCCTCAAATTTATCCGTATCACAGCCGGAGCAGAAGCCTAATCTTGCAATAACATTTTGCGGTGTTGCCTCCGAAAGGATTGTTAAGGCAAATTTTCCGGATTTTTCGAGCGCGGTAAAGGTATAGTTATTTTTATTAACGCTGATAGCAATGGTTGGGTTATCGCTTGTTACCTGCACTGCGGTGTTTATAATGCAGCCTGTTGGCCTTTCGCCGTCCATTACCGTAAGCGCATACATGCCATACGAAATTTTCCACAAAACTGATTTATCCATTTCACTGCCTCCGTTTCTTGTTAAAAAATTTTATGCTTTGCACTTTTTGTTAACAAAACAATTATTACTGCTATAATTATTATAACTTTTACATATTGTAATAAGCAATAAATATTTAAAAATCTGCAAAAAAATAACCCGGCTTGCAGCCGGGCTGTTTTATATTGCCGTTATGCCTTTCCAAGCACAACCATGTCTTTGCCGAGCATTGGCAGTTTGTTGCCAAAAGCATCGTACTTATATAAATCAAGGCGTTCTATATCGGCTTTTTCGGCAGGCAGGTTTAAATTATACTGCTGGTTTAAGGTGTTTATTAAATCAACCGCTTTCATACTGCCGTTTGGCGTTATGCGGCAGCTGAAAGTAAGCACCAGTTCTCCGCCGCTGTTTTGAGCCGTAATATGCGGTATAAAAAACTTAACGTCAATTTCTTTTACTTTTGTTTTGGCTTTTGGCGCTGCTTTGGCATAAATTATGCTTTCAGCTTCGTTAAACGCCGCCACAGCTTCGTCAACCGGCTTGTCATACGGCAGGGTTACGCGGTAATCCGCGCCGCCTGCTTCCGCCATAAGCGCGGGAGCATTGGTTGCCGTTACATCTGCCGCCAAAATGCGGATTCCGCGCGGCAGTGCTTTTTGCATTTTTTCTGCGGCTTCTTCTGCCGTCATCGGCTCTGCCAGTTCAATTTCGCAAAATTCGGCATAACTAACCACGCCAACGCCCAGTGCCGATGCCAGCGAAAATTTTAAATGCGGGTTAAATCCTTCGCTGTAAGCTGCAGGCAGTTTTGCCCTGCGGATAGCGCGTTCGATAGTGCGCACGTATTCAAGATGGGATATAAACCTTATGCTTTTATCTTTGGTTATTTTTAATCTCAGTTTCATTTTATTAACCTTCCACTTTAACTTGTACGCCAAGTTTTTGGCAAACACCGCAGCCGGTGCAGCTGCCGCGGCGGCAGTCGTGCGTCAGTTCGCCGCGCTGTGCTTTTTTATATTCATTGCGCAAAAAGGCGCGCGATACCGCAGGCTGAATATGTTCCCACGGAAACACTTCGTTTTCGCCGCGCTCACGGGCAATATAAAATTCTTTATCAAGCCCGCAGTCCTGCAAGGCCTGCAGCCAGCGTTCATAATCAAACTGTTCGCTCCAGCCGTCAAATTTGGCTCCGCGCTGCCATGCAAGATATAATGCCTTGCCAAGGCGTCTGTCGCCGCGCGCAAAAACAGCTTCCATAATGCTGGTTTCCGGGTCATGATACTGGAAAGTAATATTTTTTACCTTTAAGGCGTCTTTTAACAAATACTGTTTGCGGCGCAGTTCGTCCATGCTGTTCTGGGCGCTCCACTGAAAAGGCGTATACGGTTTTGGCACGAAGCTGCTGGCGCTTACGGTAACTTTGCAGCCGCCTTTGCCTGTAATTTCGCGGTATTTATACTGCACCTTCTTCGCCAAATCGGCAATAGCAAGTACGTCCTCATCGGTTTCACCGGGCAGGCCAATCATAAAATACAGTTTTACACTGCTCCACCCCGATTTAAATGCTGCGCTGACGGCGTTCATTAAATCTTCTTCGGTTACGCCTTTATTAATAACGTCGCGCATACGCTGGCTGCCTGCTTCCGGCGCAAAGGTAAGGCCGCTTTTGCGCACTGCCTGCACTTCTTTGGCCAGGTCTACCGAGAAGCTGTCGATACGCAGCGACGGCAGCGAAACACTTACGCGTTCATCTTTAAATTCGGCAATCATGTCGTGAATCATCGGCGCAAGGCAGGTATAATCGGCCGTGCTTAACGATACCAGCGAAATTTCGTTATAACCGGTGTTATCTACCAGTTTGCGCGCCAACGCCTTTAAAACTTCCGGATGGCGTTCACGCACGGGGCGGTATACCATACCGGCATGGCAAAAACGGCAGCCGCGTGTACAACCGCGGAATACTTCAAGCATAATGCGGTCGTGTACAATTTCGCCGAAAGGCACTACCGGCGCTGTCGGGAAATCGACATCGTTCAAATCTTTTATAACGCGTTTTTCAATAACGGCAGGCGCACCTTCATAAGTAGGCACCACTGCTTTTACGGTATTATCTTCGTTGTATTCGGTTTTATAAAAGCTTGGTACATAGATGCCTTTAATCTTTACAGCGCGCTCTAAAAAGCCTCTGCGCCCGCCTGAACGGCCTTGTTCATTCCACTCGCGGTAAGCGTTTAAAAGTTCAACCAAAACTTCTTCACCTTCGCCGATAACAGCCATGTCAAAAACATCCGCCAAAGGCTCCGGGTTATATACGCACGGCCCGCCAACAACAACAAACGGGTCGGCTTCGCCGCGTTCTGCCGCTAAAACAGGCACCTGCCCCAAATCGAGCATGTTTAAAATATTGCTGTACGAAAGTTCATACTGCAGGGTAAAACCAACAAAGTCAAAATCTTTCAGCACTTTATTGGTTTCAAGGCTGCGCAAAGGTATGCCGTGTTCGCGCATTTTTGCTTCCATATCAGTCCACGGCGCGCATACGCGTTCTGCCGCCAGTCCGCGTTCTTTATTTACAATATGGTACAAAATTTTAAAGCCCAAATAGCTCATGCCAATTTCATACACATCCGGAAACGCCAGTGCAATGCTTACTTCGGTTTCTTCCGGAGTTTTTACAATGCTGCCGAACTCATCGCCGGTATAGCGTGCAGGTTTGGCAACACTGCTTAAAATATCTATCGTCAGTTCTTTGTTCACGTTCTTCCTCCTCAAAATTGCAGCTGCTGCTTGCGCAGGCGTATGTTAAGCAAAAGCCCCACCAAAAACATATTGGTGGTAAGCGAGCTTACGCCGTAGCTTAAAAACGGCAGCGGTATGCCGGTTACAGGCATTATACCGGCCGTCATGCCAATGTTTACAAACATATGGAAAGTAAACATAAAGGTTATGCCCACTGCCAGCAATGTTCCGAAGTCATCTTCGGCATTAAGGGCAATGGTAAGCCCTCGCCAGATAATAATGCCGTATAAAAATAATATTACGCACACGCCGATAAACCCGAATTCTTCACCGGCAACGGCAAATACAAAGTCCGTATGGTTTTCCGGCAAAAAGTTCAGCTGGCTCTGCGTGCCCAAAAACCAGCCTTTGCCGGTTAACAGCCCGCTGCCAATGGCGATTTTGGATTGTATTACATGGTAGCCTGCACCGAAGGGGTCAAGCTCCGGGTCTAAAAACACACGGATACGGTTTTTCTGGTATTCCTTTAAAATCATCCAGAAGGCAGGCAAAAGCACCACGAAAGCGCCGCTTAACATTGCCAGCCAGCGCATTTTAAACCCGCTTATAATTAGCATGCCCAGTGTTATAACGGCAAAAACCAGCGAAGTACCTAAATCCGGCTGGCGCATTACCAGCACAAACGGCACAAACACATAAGCAACGGCAGGCAGATAATCGGTAAAATCAGTATAAAGCTCTGCCCTTTTTGCCAAAAAAGCCGCCAGGCAGATAATTATTATCGCCTTGGCAAATTCCGAAGGCTGTATTGTAACCGGCCCTATCTGAATCCACCTTTGTGCGCCCAACGCCGAATGCCCCACAAACATTACCGCCAAAAGCAGCACCAGGTTAAAAATATACAAGGGCTTTGCTATCTGCTGCAAAAGACGGTAATCAAAGCGCAGGCAAAAAATCACCAGCAGCACGTTAATGCCAAAAAATATGCCCTGGCGTTCTACAAACCACGCTTCTCCCCTGGCAACGGCATACGAATGCGTAGCGCTGGCAATCAGCATCAGCCCGATGCCAACAAGCGCGCACACAGCGCCTACCAGCCACCAGTCTATGTTACGCAAATATCTCTGCATTTACTGCCTCCGTCATTTAGCGGCAGGTTTACCGGTTATAAAACCCTCCTGCCTGAACCATTCTTCAAAAACTTTATATACAATAGGGCCTGCGGCCGAAGTGCCAAAACCGCCCTGCTCTACAATGCAGGCTACAACAAGTTCCGGGTTTTCTGCCGGTCCGTAGGCAACAAAAAGGCCGTGGTCGCGCCCGTGCGGGTTTTCTGCAGTGCCCGTTTTAGCTGCAATTTGCTTTGGCAGGCTGGCAAAATACGATGCCGTACCGCCTTCTTCTGCTACGCCCTCCAATGCGTTCTGGATAAGCCTCAGCGTATGCATGGATATGCCGATATTTCTTGCCGGAGCATGTTCTGCCATCTGGTATACGCTGCCGTCATTATTAAGCAGGCTTTCTACCAGATACGGCGGATGGTAAACGCCGTCTGCCGCCACACAGCTCATCAGCATAGCCAGCTGTATCGGCGTTGCCAAATCTATGCCCTGCCCGATAGAAGCATTAAAGGTATCGCCAAGCATCCAGCTTTCGCCGGGGAAGATTTTCTTTTTGTTTTCCGGAGTCGGCAAAAGCCCGGAAAGTTCTCCTTCAAGCTCTATGCCTGTCGGCGAACCGAGCCCGAACTTTTTGGCAAATTCCACAATATTATTTATGCCAAGGCGGTTGCCCATTTCATAAAAGTAAACGTTATCCGATTTGCGCAGAGCTTCATGAAAATCAATCCACCCCAGTGCTTCGCCGCCGGCGTTGCCCATCGGCACAAGCCAGTGCTTGCCGCTGTCAAAAATCTTTTCTTCGGGCGTTACCTTGCCAAGCTCCAGCGCCGCAGAGCCGGTAACAATTTTAAACGGCGAACCCGGCGGATATTCACCACCGATAACTTTATTGCCCATAGGATAGTTAGGGTCATTATTAATGATATTCCAGTCTTTTTCACTGATGCCGTGCACAAAAAGGTTCGGGTCGAAAGCAGGGCGGCTTACCATGGCACGCACAGCACCTGTTTTAGGGTCGATAGCAATAATTGCCGCTGCCCTTGCCCCCGGTGCCACCCCGGAAGAACGCAGATAAGCCAGATGCTCATCCACAGCTTTTTCCATGCACAGCTGCAAATCTTTATCTATTGTAAGTTTAAGGCTTTTGCCTGGCACAGGGTCTATCTGCCCAAGCTGCTTAACTACATTGCCCCCAACGTCAACTTCTTCGTCATAACTGCCGTCCTGGCCGCGCACATAACGGTCGTAAGTTTTTTCCAGCCCAAACTTGCCAACCACACTGCCTACCGGCATATTTTTGTAAGAACCTTCGGTAATGTCGTAATTGCTTACTTCGCCAACATAGCCAATGGCATGTACTGCAAGCTCTTTATATAAATAGTTGCGCACCGGCTGAATTTCAATCATTACGCCCGGCAGCTCATTCTTTTTTTCTTCCAGTTTGGTAAGCATTTCCGGAGTAATATTTGTTTTTAAACGCGTCGGTTCATAACTGTCGCTGTTGGCTTCTATTTTCTTCTGCATTTCTGCCACAGGCATTTCAATTATTTCTGAAAGCAGGTTCAGAATTTCCGCATCACAAGGGCTGTTCTGCCTGCGCAGGGCAACTACATACCCGGGCAGGTTATTAACCAGTTCTTCGCCGTCACGGTCATAAAAAATTCCGCGCGGAGCCACAACTTTTGTTCTGCGCAAACGGTTGCCGTCAGCCTGGTCGCCGTAAAAATCGCCGCGCCACAACTGCATATACGCCATACGCCCCAGCAATACCAGCAATATGCAGATAGCGGCAACAAGCATCGCCTGTAATCTGTTAGCATATCTTTTGTTCAGCATTGCCTAAACTCCTTTAAAACAAACCTACTCATCTTTATGCCAATGGCTGATAAAATAACATAATTTATAAACGGGAACTACAAATAAAATATTTCCCAGGCAATATGCAAGCGACTGCTGCAAATACCCGCCCACAAAGGTTAAATCTGCCGCAGGCGTTAAAAACAGCGCTACAAAGAAAAACAGCATGCGTATGCCTGCTGTTATTACCAATGCTGCCACAATATGGTAAGCAAAATGTTCTTTAAACACCTGCCCTTTAATAAACCCGGCAACAAAGCCTACCATACAGCGCGTTATTGTATGAAAGCCAAACACCGCTCCGCTCAGAAAATCATACATTAACCCGGCTGCGGCACCTGTAAGTGCCCCTGTTTGCGGGCCGTACAGCATTGCCATTGCGTAAACAAACAGCAGCACCAGGTCAAATTTCAGCCATGCAGTCTGCGGCACTGTTACCTGAATGCCAAAAAATATCAAATAAACAACAAAGAACAGCAGTTTTCTCATTTTACATTACCGTCCTGCTGATGCCATACTACTACAAAAACTTCTTCCAGCCCTTCCCTTACTGCCGCAGGCTCAACAGTTGCGTTGCGCAAAAGCCCTGCCGCATCAAGGCTGCTTTCTTTTACCGTGCCTATTACAATACCGGCCGGATGGTTCTGGCTGTAACCGCTTGTTACAACAACGTCGCCGGGCAATACATCTGCCTCACGCTGCAAATGCTCCATTAAAAGCGGCACATTATTGCCGCCGCGGCCCGTAACAATGCCTACCGCACGCGAATTTGCACGCAAAATGCGCGCACCTACATTACAGCGCGTGCTTGTAACCAAAGTTACACGTGCCGACGAAGGATATGCTTCATCCACAAGCCCCACCAGACCGTTAACGGTTACTACCGCCATGTCCTGCTGCACACCGTCATCCGTACCTTTGTCAATATACAGGCTGTCGCTTAACTCACCGGGTGTACGCCCCAAAACTTTAGACACTACAAGCCTCTGTTCCGGATGCGCATTTTTATAATTCAGCATTTCACGCAGGCGCTGGTTTTCTGCATAAATTTCTGCCATGGCAAGGTTGGCGTAACGCAGTTCGTTAATTTCGCTTTGTAAACTTTCGTTCTGCTGCTGCAAGGTTTTAACAGTCGTCATAGCCTCACCGGTATCATCAACCCAGCCGCCAACGGCAGAACTTGCCGCCGCAAAAGGCGTAATAACGGCAGTTACCACCCTGTTTATTACAGGAAACCTCAGCGGGTCGTGCAGCGCCATGGCAAACAAAGCCACAAGCACCGCCGCTGCCAGCCCAAGGCTTAAATACTTCTTATTCACGCTTCATTCCTTCAGTTCGTACTATTGGAGGCCATAAAGCCTTTCTTGTAAACGTCAACATTTTCTACTGCAAGGCCGGTACCCAAAGCAACGCAGCTCAGGGCGTCATCCGAAACATATACAGGCATGCCTGTATCCCTGCTCATAATGCGGTCAAGGTTGTGCAAAAGCGAAGAACCGCCCGTCATAACAACGCCTCTGTCCATAATATCTGCCGCAAGTTCAGGCGGAGTACGTTCCAGAGTATTCCTTACAGCATCAAGAATATTGGTAACAGGTTCATTGAGTGCTTCACAAACCTGATTGGAATTAATGGTAATGTTTTTCGGCAGGCCGCTTACAAGGTCGCGTCCGCGAATATCCATTTCTTCCGGATTTTCCAGCGGCATAGCCGTGCCGATATTAATTTTTACTTCTTCAGCCGTACGCTCGCCAATAAGCAGGCTGAAAGTTTTGCGGATATAACGCACAATAGCGTCGTCCATAGCATCGCCGCCAGTGCGGATGGATTTACTTACAACAATGCCGCCGAGGGAAATAACGGCAACTTCACAAGTACCGCCGCCGATATCTACAACCATGCTGCCGG
>ULPL01026604.1_pt1 | contig 60105 bp, 54 predicted proteins | sample 1953481 | NCBI WGS metagenome assembly ULPL01 (sample SAMEA4835628, study PRJEB28245) | human gut metagenome | biome: gut microbiome; material: fecal sample | place: Denmark | collected 2008 | reverse complement strand
TTTATGCTTATTTTTGAAAACAGAATCCAGATATAAGAACAAACTTACAACTGAATCCTGTTTCCATTTACACAAAATTTTGGACAGTGTCGATTTTGAATATACCTTATCTATATTAAATCATCGATTTCCTCCTATAATCCTACATTTTTATCCTATTTTTTCGCTTAATTTCCCATCTATATTTGTAAAAGGATTGTAAAAATAGGAATAGATATGAATCAATTTATAATGTTAGGTTGTTTGTAAGCATTCGTTAAACTACAGGTATTGAACTTTATATACAACAATAGCGACTGTCACTATAAACCTAATAGTTGCAGTCGCTATTATTTTGTTGAACCTATATGTTGCAGTCAGCACCGGTTGCCGGCTTCCTCCTCTTGTTTTGTCAATGCACTTTCCGGATGTTGCAGTTTCCATTTATGTGGAAGCAGTTCCAGCAGTTCCTCATGAGTAGCCTTTTTGTGATAGGGCATTCGGGCGATGACATCATTCAGATAGTCCCTTGGGGTTACATCATGTGCCTTACAGGTGGCCAGCAGGGAACAGATGACCGACATATTAGCCGCTGCCTCATGGTTGCCGCAGAAGAGGTAATTTTTCCGTTCCAGAGTAATCGGCCGGATGACATTTTCAGCCAGATTGTTATCCCAGAGCAGGCGTCCGTCCTCCAGACATCCCATCATGTTGTCCCATCGGGTATAGGCATACGTGATGGCTTTCCCGATCTGGGAATTGGGGCTGTACTTGATTCCTTCCGTTTCCATCCACACTTTCATGGCATCCATGACAGGTCCGGCCAGTTCCCGGCGCTTCTGTCTTCGCTCGTCGTACGACAGGCCCGCCTTATCGCAGCAGTGTTCAATCCGGTAAATATGCTGTATCTGGGTCAGGCCATGTTCGGCCATCTCCCGGTTTTCATCCAGAGCCTGTTCAAAATGACGGCGGATATGCACCAGGCAGTTGAGCAGCCGCACGTCGGGGTTGGTCCTGAAGGCTGTCTCATAGCCTGCAAAACCGTCGCATTGAAGATAACCCTTGAAGTGATATTGATTTGCCAGGGATTCGATGACCGCTCCGGCACGCGATCCCTCGTCGTAATGGAAGATGACCAGTTTCTTCATGACCGACCTTACCATCCACAGGTATTCCTTGTCGGCCCTGTGCTTTTCCTTGTTGATGACCGGAACAGTGGTTTCGTCCGCCTGTACATAGTCGCAGGAAAAGACTTCCTTCTTGAGCTCCTCATACAGAGGCCTGAGCAGCTCCACCGTTTTTTTGAACCATCCGTCCAGCGTACTTTCCGTAAGGCCTTTCATCCCAAGATGCCGGTACTGCTGTATCTGCCGGTAGAACGGGACGTGATATTCATACTTCTGAAGCAGTATCTCGGCAAGCAGGCTGGTGTCGGCGATACACTTGTCGACGGGCATCAGCGGCATGGGGGCAATCTCCACGCCTTTCTGCCCTGCGGGAGGAAGCCGGGTGCTGTCCTTGAGCGCATATTTGGGACGGATGATTTCCTTGACATAGAGCATCCCCGGTTTGTGCTTGACCACTTTGGTTACCTCTTCGCCAATCCTACGATATAAGGACAGGTCCACACCGGCCGGCTCTATAACCTCGGTTTCGAGTATGGGCAGATCCTCTGTCATTTTGCGGTTCTGACGCTTCTGCTTCCGGACTTCCACCGGTTCCTTTTCTATCTGCTCCACGGCCCCGTTACGCTTTTCTTCCGCCTGATGCCGGAGTCCGGCAAACTCTTCGGCAAAAAGGTCGGGCATATCGGGATTATATACGGGAAGCTTTTCTGTCTTACGCCCAAAGAGCTGGCGGTTCAGCCATGCAATCTGAGCCGTCAGCTCTTTGATTCGTTCCTGCAGATTCTTAATCTGTTCCGCCTGATCCTTATTAGTGGCAGACAATGAAGCAATGGAGGCATTCAGCCCTTCTATCGTCTTGAGCAGTATATCCTTTTCTTCCATTGTCCGCATCTGTTTTGTTTATGTAAATATACTAAATATAAGCGGATTACACAATAATATCCGCACTTTATTCACTCCGGAAACATATTATACATGATATTCCTTGCGCTCTGCCCTCAGGCGCCGGAGCCTCTGCTGCGGATTTTCCTGAATGCCCTCGACCATCATCACCAGGTCGCGCCATTCCATGGGATAGCTGTTTGATTGGGGATCGTACTCCGGCAGTTTGAAGCGGCCCGCCTCCAGGCGTTTTACATACATCACCATACCTCCGTCTTCCGCATGAAGCAGTTTCATGAGTCTGCGGCTGGAACCGATGAAGATGAAGACATCACCGTTCCTCACTTCACTGTTCATTTTCTCATGTACCACTCCACATAGCGAACTGATACCCTTGCGCATATCTGTCCTGCCAGGACACAGGAAGTAGCGCATCGTGTCGTTCAGGTTAAACATGACCGCCTCGAAGACTTTGGGTGAACAGCTCCATCAGTATCTCTTCTGAACCGTTTCCGAAGTGGGCACGAAGACCGTTGGGAAACAGAACGGCCACGCCATGCGGCACTTGTCCTTCAGGGGACGATTCCATGACTGACTGTTTAAAACTGATGGGAGCCAGCTCCTGTTTGATACTGTTCCTGTCAACCGAACATTTTCTACGCCAGTAATGATAGGTTGAATAACTTATACCTATCTGTTGCAGGTACGACTTCAACGGCAGGCCGCTTTGTTGTACCTGCAATTCCAATTCTTCAAATTCCAGTCTATTCATAATAATTGAGGTTTGATTGTATTCGCTGCCGCAAAGCTACAATCAAACCTCAAAGTGTAAAAGATGTATTTGTCCGAATGCTTACGGTTGTTTGTGGTTGGGGGCTTGTGCGACGGCTTTTTCCCAGCAACAGACTAATGGAGTGAATTATCAGTTAGGACCGATACCGTCAGTGCATAAACCGTTGGCGGAAAATTCTGTTCCGATGGGGAATTTTCAGACTTTTGAAGAGGTAAAATTAGATTTGCCGATAACTTCCGGACCGTATGAACCTACGTGGAAGTCGATTGAGGCAAATTATCCGGGTACACCGGAATGGTTGCGGGATTCCAAATTCGGAATCTGGATACACTTTGGACCGCAGTCGGCAGGAGAAAGCGGCGACTGGTATGCACGAAAAATGTACGTGGAGGGGACACCGGCGTATGAAAATCACCTGAAAAATTATGGACATCCCTCGGAAGTGGGATACAAGGAGGTATTGCGCGACTGGAATCCGAAGAAGTTTAATCCGAAGGCTTTGGTGGATATCTATAAGGATGCAGGGGCAAGATTTCTTTGTGCATCATGACCGGTTTGATATGTGGGACTCTAAATATCAACCTTGGAACTCTACGCGTCTGGGCCCGAAGCGTGATTTGATTGGTGAATGGGAGAAAGCTGTAAGAAAGGCAGGAATTCGTTTTGGTCTTACCTTCCATCATGAGTATTCCTGGTGGTGGCAAACTGCTTTTCAAAGTGATACAAAAGGTGATAAGAAAGGAGTGCCATACGACGGAAACCTGACACTGGCCGATGGCAAAGGTAAATGGTGGGAAGGATTAGACCCTAAATATCTTTATGGGATTAATTTGGGGGAGTATGAAACGGTGGCTGAGGCGGCTAACTCAAGATGGTCTCCTCCTCAAGCCGGTATCTTTAGCGGTCATCTGGAGTATGCCGAATGGTATGCCAAATGGTGGGCGTTGAGAATGATGGATGCCGTAGATAAATACAATCCGGATTTCATTTATACAGACGGTACAGACCAGCAACCTTTCAGTGGCTCAGGAACAGGTACTGGATACAAATGTGATACCATGCAACGAGTGATAGCGGATTTCTATAATAAAACGCTGGATCGACGGGGAAAGCTTCTATACCACCGATTTTCGTTTTACAGTAGGCAAAGATGGGGCCATCTATGCTTGGTGTATGACTGTGCCAAAGGCTGGTGATAAACTGAAAATCGTCTCTTTAGGAAATGATGCGGGTACAGGACAAAAGCAGGTGATTTCTGTGGAATTGTTGGGAGAGAAGAATAAGATAGAATGGAAGCAAGAGGCTGATGGACTGAATATTGTTTACCCTGATTCAGCTCATCTGAAAAACGGCCGTAGGATTCCGAATCGTATGTAAGTAAACAGATTGAGAATGTGTAACAAAAAATACGGAACGTATGTCCCGCATTTTTTGTTCTATTGAGTTTAGTCTTACAATTTATATCCCCACTGCTCCAAGGCGAACGACCAGTTCTTTTCCACCAGTTCTACTGTCTCAGGCTTGTATTGGTATTTGTTTTTCTTGTAACCTTTCTTTTTGTTGACGTAAGCTTCGATGTCGGCACGAGCGTCTTCAAAGCCTGGAATCTGCAGTTTTTGGTAGATTTCCTGCGTCATGTCAAATGCATTGGTCTCGTAGTCTTCAAAGCGGACTTCTACCAGGTTGCCTTCTGGAATGAACTTCTTGTCGGCTTCGTATTTATGGTATAGTTTGGCATAAACCGAAAGAATGTTCTCTTGCAGTTCTTCGTTGCTGATGTCCTGCAATTTCAGCGGTTGAATGGTGTTGGTGAAGAAGCTGCGTGTAGATTCAAATACGGTGTACGGGTTACGCATCAGGTAGATGAATTTAGCGTTAGGGAACATTTTTACCAGCTCTTTCACACGTCCGGTATGCGGCGGGTTTTTGCTGAGGAACTGTGTGCCGTGAGTGTTCCATAAAGAAATCTTGATAAGTTTGGTAAAGGTTTCTTCAAACACTTTCAGTTCGGCATCGCTGATGTCATCGAACAACAGGTACTTGTCGGCATATTCCTGCATGTGTTTAGGCAGGAACCAGAAGTTATAGTACGTGTAGGGCATCATGTTAGCCAAGGCAAACTCTTCTTCTTGCGGAAGGTCTACGGCCAGTTCCATGTTATCGGTCGGGCGTTTGTCCGGCATCAGCCAGCTCATGTTCTTCTTGAAGAAGGGTTGTCCCCACATCATCAGGTGTGGGAATACTGTTTGATAGGTAGTATTATAGCCGAAGTGCTTGTCGCAAGAGAATACGTTGTGCATGAACGTGGTTCCACTGCGCCAGTGCCCGAGGATAAATACAGGATCGTGTTCCAGTGGCTTATCGGCCAACAGCTTTTCGTAACGTTTGTCCTGCAGAGGAGCCAGTGTAGATAACAGGCGGCATACAGCCTTGGTCAGGCGGTATTTTCCTTTATACGCAGGATCGATGGTACGACCAGCGGTTATCTGGTTGAAGGTCTTCCAGTCGGCTCCCACTAAAGTATTGATGGGGAGTTTGTTGAATTCAAGTAATCCCATTTCTTTTAATTGATAATTAATAATTGGCAATTGACAGTTGAAAAACTCAACTTGTCAATTAAACTTTTAATTCAATTGCGATACCTTGACGTTCCAGTTCTTTTACGGCACGTTTAATGGCATCGTAGTGTTCTGGAGCAATTCCCAGTTTCGGCAGATTGAGGACAGGCAGTTCCATCTGGTTGTGCATGTCTTTGTCGGCCACTTGATTGATAATCATACCTACTGCACTGGTGTTGTTGGTAATCGGGTCAATCAGGATGAAGGCACCGGTAGCTTTGTTCTTTGTATATGGGTCGAAGAACAGCTCCTTGGAAGAAGTCAGTACCACATGGGCTATCTGGTTGAGCTGCATAGGAACATCTTCCTTGGTCAGACGTCCGTTTTCTACAGACAGGTGTTCCATGGTGTTGATATCTACCTTGTACTTGATGCTGTCGATACGGGTGCGGCTGGTATTGGTGGTCTGTTTCAGGAAGAAAGATTTTTCCATGTCCATCTTTTCTTCGTCCATCCATACGAGCATAGCTTCGAAGTTACGTCCAATCAGTGGCATGTTGTCCGGGTGTACCAGCATTTCGCCACGGGATACGTCGATTTCGTCTTCCAGTGTCAGGGTTACAGACATAGGCGGGAAGGCATAGTCGAGTTCGCCGTCGTAGGTCACGATGCTTTTTACATGAGAACGCTTGCCGGAAGGAAGAGCTACCACTTCATCGCCTTTACGGATAACGCCGGAAGCTACCTTACCACAGAAACCGCGGAAGTCGAGGTTCGGGCGGAGTACATACTGTACCGGATAGCGGAAGTCGTTCAGATTATGGTCGTTACCGATATGTACGGTTTCAAGGAATTCCAGCAGGGCCGGACCTTCATACCATGGAGTGCGGTCGGATTTTTCTACTACATTGTCACCTTCAAGGGCTGAAAGCGGAATGCATTGTACGTCGGGGACTCCTAACGGGGAGATGAAAGCGGTATATTCGGCTACAATCTTGTCGAATACATCTTTGGAGTAGTCTACCAGGTCCATCTTGTTGACAGCCAATACCACATGCTTGATACCTAACAGAGATACCAGATAAGTGTGGCGGCGGGTCTGCGTGATGACACCGGTACGGGCATCGACCAGAATGACTGCCAAGTTGGCGGTAGAACCACCGGTAATCATGTTACGAGTGTATTGTTCGTGTCCCGGAGTGTCGGCAATGATGAACTTACGGTTGTTGGTAGAGAAATAACGGTAAGCTACGTCGATAGTGATACCTTGTTCACGTTCAGCTTTCAGTCCGTCGAGCAGCAGGGCATAGTCGATGTGTTCACCGGCATTTCCCATACGCTTGCTGTCGCGTTCCAAAGCATCGAGCTGGTCTTCGTACAATTTCTTACTATCGAACAGCAGACGACCGATCAGTGTAGATTTACCGTCGTCTACTGAACCTGCGGTCAGGAAACGGAGCAGGTCTTTTTGTTCATCTTTTGCCAGGAATTCTTCGATGGACATCTTGCCTCTGGCTTCTCCTTCCATCGGGTTGCCTGATTTGCTTCTATCTAATTCTTCCATGTTGTTGCGTAATTAAAAATATCCTTCACGTTTCTTTTGTTCCATACTGGCTTCCTGGTCGAAGTCGATGACACGGGTCGTACGTTCACTCTTGGTGGTGGTCATCATTTCCTCCACAATCTTTTCGATGGTATCGGCTTCGCTTTCAATGGCGCCTGTCAGTGGCCAGCATCCTAAGGTGCGGAAACGGATTTTCTTCATTTCAATCTTGTCGCGGTATTTTTCCGGCAGACGGTCGTCGTCGGGCATAATCAGCTGTCCGTCGATGTTGACCACCGGACGTACCTTTGCGAAATACAACGGTACGATGGGGATATTTTCCAGACGGATGTACTGCCAGATGTCCAGTTCAGTCCAGTTACTCAATGGGAACACACGGATGCTTTCTCCTTTGCGGATGCGGGCATTGTAGATGTCCCAAAGTTCCGGACGCTGGTTCTTGGGGTCCCACTGGTGGAACTCGTTACGGAAAGAGAAGATACGTTCCTTGGCACGTGATTTCTCTTCGTCGCGGCGTGCGCCACCGAAGGCAGCGTCAAATTTATATTTGTCGAGGGCATGGAGCAGGGCCTGTGTCTTCATCAGGTCGGTATGTACCTTACTTCCGTGAGTGAAGGGGCCTACGCCTGCCTTGAAAGCTTCCATGTTGCTTTCTACAATCAGGTTCCAGCCATATTTCTTGGCATATTCATCGCGGAACTGAATCATTTCCTTGAATTTCCATTTGGAGTCGATGTGCATCAGTGGGAAAGGTACTTTTCCCGGAGCGAAGGCTTTTTCAGCCAGACGGACCATGACGGATGAGTCTTTTCCGATACTGTAGAGCATCACCGGATTTTCAAATTCGGCAGCCACCTCACGAATAATGTGAATAGACTCGGCTTCGAGTTCTTTCAGGTGGCTTAAATTGTATTCTTCTTGCATGGTTATATATGTTTATTTTTTAATTACTTTCGGGAGAATCAGGTCGAGCAGCTGGTCGACAGATTCTTTAAGGGATAATTTCGATGTATCGAGCGAAAGAGCCGGATGAGCCGGAGCTTCGAACGGGGCAGAGATGCCGGTGAAGTTCTTGATTTCTCCACGGCGTGCCTTGGCGTACAAGCCTTTTACGTCACGACGTTCGCATTCTTCTAACGGCGTGCTGACGTAGATTTCTAAGAAATCTTCTTTTCCGATAATTCCGGCAGCCATTTCACGTATTTCATTGTTGGGACTGATGAAAGCGGCCAGAGTGATGATACCGGTATCGACAAACAGCTTGCCCACTTCGGCAATGCGTCGGATATTCTCTACCCGATCTTCGGCTGAGAAGCCCAGGTTGTTGTTGATGCCGCTGCGGATGTTGTCTCCGTCGAGGATACGGCACAACAGCCCGCGCTGTTGGAGTTCGCGTTCCAGGGCAATGGCGATGGTACTTTTTCCGGAACCGCTCAGTCCGGTAAACCAGATCATGAGTCCGTGTTGTTTCAGCAATTCTTCTTTGTCGGCACGCCCTAACATGCGGTCGAATATCGGATAGATATGATTTGTTTCTTGGTTGTTCATATTTTAAAGCGTATTTAAATCAGTTTTAAAACGGCCATATCAGCGGGATGAGGAAAACGGAAATCAGAAACGTGATGATGTTCAGCGGCAATCCGATGCGGACGAAGTCGGTGAACTTGTAATTTCCGATACCTTGTACAATCAGGTTGGTCTGATAGCCGATGGGAGTGGAGAAACTGGCTGAGGCTGCCATGCAGATGACCACGAAGAAGGGCATCGGGTTGACACCTAACTGGGTGGACAGGGACAAGGCGATGGGGAAAGCCAGTGCGGCCGCTGCATTGTTGGTAATAAGCTCTGTAAAGATGTTCGTAATGATAAACAGCACGGCCAGCAATACGTAGGGACTGTAATTATGTCCCAGGTTGATGATGTATCCGGCCAGCAAATCGGCCACCCCGGAATTTTCCATGGCCTTGCTGATGGCAAAAGCGCAGGCAATGGTAATCAGAATATCCCATGAAATATATTTAGTGTATTTCTGTGGAGGGAATATTTTGCTCCATGCCATGATGACCGTAGTGATGGAAACGAAAAAGAACATATCCAGCTTGATGCCTTCTGGAAGGTATTTTTCAATACCCGGCAGTTCGCCCACGGTGGCCCCTACAATCATGAACAGGAGCAGGAAAAGGGTAAACCAGCGTTTCTTTTTGCCGGCAGGTTCGTATTCTTTTCCGTTGGCCAGCATCAGGAAGACGGATGATTCTCCCCATGTCTGGATGAAACTGTCATCAGTCAGCACCACCAGTGTGTCACCCTCCCGGAAACTGACCTCGCTCAGATTCTTATAGGTGCGTCCGCTGCGGCGAAGTTCTTTTACTTCAGCTCCGTAATGGCGCTTGAAATCAAATTCGCTGACCGTCTTGTTGATTCCCGGGAACCGGGGGCCGATTACGGCTTCTACCAGGTGCAATGAAGAATCGCCATCTTCTTCGCTGGTGGTTTCCGGACGGTCGGAAGGCAAGAGCTTTTTAGAGAACAGAAGCAGGTAGATGATGCCGGCCAGGGCGATAAAGACTCCCACTTTTCCGAGTTCGAACATGCTGAACCCTTTCAGTCCTGCGTCAAGAATCATGCTGTGGACTACCAGGTTGGTAGAAGTGCCAATCAGGGTGCAGATGCCTCCGAGAATGGTCACATACGAAAGGGGAATCAGGAAATAAGTGGCCGGAAGTTTGACGTAGCCGGCCCACCGTTTGATGATAGGGGCAAAAATGACTACTATCGGGGTATTGTTCAGGAAAGCGGAAATGAAGGCAATGCTGGGCAGCATGCGTATTTGTGCCCGGAAGACCGAAGTGGTCTGCTGTGGCAGCAGTTTTTTGATAAGCTGTGACAAGGCATTGCTCTGACGGACACCCTCGCTTATCAGAAACAGCATGGCTACGGTAATCATGCCTTTGTTGCTGAAGCCTTCCAGCATTTCTTTAGGGGTAAGGATACCCGTGCAAAGAAAAATCACCACCACCGAGAACAAAATCATTCCCGGTCGCATCTTGTCCATAATCAGTGCGGCCAGCATGGCCACGAGTGAAAGAAGTACGATGATAATCTCAGTAGACATAAATTGGGGGTTATTCTGCAATGAACCAGGGGTTCAGCAGGTCTGTTTTATTATATTGTAGCGGTTCTGTTCTTCCAGCCTGATAGACTTCCTTTCCGGCAGCACGGATAATGGCATGGCCGGCTGCGGTGTCCCATTCCATCGTGGGAGCGAAGCGGGGATATACGTCCGCGTTTCCTTCGGCAATGAGGCACAGCTTTAACGAACTTCCCTTTGAAATTGTTTCCACGTGTGCATGTTTTTGCTGCATTTCATGGATGTAAGCTTCCGTTTCGGGAGTCAGGTGTGAGCGTGAAGCCACAATAATGAACGTATCGTCTGTCCGGTTGGCATACGGCAGACGTTCGGCTTGCTCTATCAGTGCATCCAGCGACGGATAAGCTTCTGTATCGGTAATATCTTTGATTTTGTAGGCTCCCAGTTCAATGTCGGCAAAATAGAGTTCCTGCTTTACCGGAATGTAAATGACTCCCGCTTCAGGACAACCATTCTTTACATAGGCAATGTTTACGGTAAATTCTCCGTTACGCTTGATGAATTCCTTAGTACCGTCTAGTGGGTCGACTACCCACAGCTCTTTCCATTGTTGTCTTTCTTCTGGAGCGATTTTAGCCCCTTCTTCGCTCAAAACGGGGTAAGGAGTCGCAGCCAGTGCTTGGGCTATAATTGCATGCGACTTGCGGTCGGCAATGGTCAGCGGAGAATTGTCCGCTTTCTTTTCTATTTCAAAATCTGCTGTTGGGTCTGTGTAGACAGACATGATTTCTGTTCCCGCAGCAAGGGCGGCCTGAATGGCCGTGTACAATATATTCTTATCCATAATAGTATAAATCGCTGTAAAATAACTGCTTTTTTATATGTTGGTTGTGGTTTATTATTCGTTTTTTCTGTTCCTGACGATTTTTTATAACTTCTTTTAAGAAACCTTCGTCCGATTATGCGGATGTTTCCAGATTCGCCACATGTAAAAAGCACAGTGTGTGAAGGCAAACACAAAAGAAATGGTCAGCAGGGTCTTGTCTGCATCCCATCCTACGGTCTGCTGATGCCATAGTCCGGTAATCACACTTAGAATAGACAAAATAAGTCCGGTCAGGTTTAATACAATATCTCCCTTCCGGTGCTTTTGACCGTATTCCAGTTTGCTGTGATGGATTCCGTATGAAGCATAGACATCCAGTCCGATAAGCATCCACAGCACCAGACGTATCCAGGTATCGGCCGGAAGGAAGCTCATCATGCACAGGCAGGTGAGGATACCCATAATCGGAACGAAGGGTACGAAGGGAGTTTTGAAGGCGCGAGGTACGTCGGGCATGGTCTTGCGTACAATCAGGATAGCTGCGCAGACCAAGGTGAATGCCAGAAGCGTACCGATACTGGTCATTTCACCGGCTACTTGTGCCGGGATAAATCCGGCCAACAGGCTGACAAGTACCATAAACAAGCAGTTGCTGTGTACCGGTGTGCGGAAACGCTGGTTGATTTTGGAAAAGAACGGTGGCAAAAGACCGTCACGGCTCATGCTCAGGAATACACGGCTTTGTCCGAGCAGGGTGACCATGATTACCGAGCAGTATCCGAACAGAATAGCCAGGATGATGGCTTTGTTCAACCACGGATAAGCGGGTTGTATGACACCTGCAGCATCGGGATGCCCCATCTTTTCAATGGCTACAGCTACCGGAGCAATTCCCACCTGTCCACTGAAGTCAGTGTAATGGGCTACTCCTGTCATGACATGTGCAAAGAGAATATATAAGATGGTGCAGACCAGCAAGGATACCAGAATACCAATGGGCATGTCCCGTTTCGGATTCTTGGTTTCCTGTGCCGCCGTGCTTACCGCATCGAATCCTAAAAAGGCGAAAAAGACAATCGCTGCTCCACGGAAAATCCCGGAAACACCGAATTCTCCCAATGTACCGGTATTGGCTGGAATGTAAGGAGTATAGTTCTCATTTTGAATAAACTGCCAGCCGAGTACCACAAAAATCAGGATGACAGCTATTTTCAGAAAGACAATCAGTCCGTTAAAGAAAGAGCTTCCGGCGGTGCCTCGCATCAGAATCAGGCTCATGAGGACCACAATTATCATGGCTGGAATATTGACAATGCCCCCGTCCCATGGACATGCTGTAAATGCATGTGGTAAATCTATGCCTACTCCTTGCAGGAATACAGTCATGTAACGGCTCCAACTGATACTGACAGTAGTGGCTGCTACGGTATATTCCAATACTAAGTCCCATCCGATAATCCAGGCGATAAGTTCTCCCATGGTGGCATAGGAGTAGGTATAGGCACTTCCGGATACCGGAATCATGGAAGCAAATTCTGCATAACAGAGTCCGGCAAAACAACAGCCGATGGCTGCAATGATAAAGGAAAGTGTGATAGCTGGTCCGGTATACGATGCTGCTACGGTTCCGGTAATTGAAAATAATCCGGCTCCGATAATTACACCTACCCCGAGAGCTACCAGGCTGACAGGACCTAGCACTCGTTTAAGGGTACCACTTCCAGTTTCTTTGGCTTCTGCTTGTAAAGCCTCTATACTTTTTCGAATAAAAAGCCCCATTTCTTTGTCTGTTTTTTTATTGTCCGACAAAGGTAGGAAAAATTACTGAATATCTTATTTCAGATATTGTGTAACCTTTCCGCTGAGCTGCAGTAAAGAGATTTCGCACATCTTGGTATCATATTCGGCAGAAAGAATTCGTTCTTCGGCGTCGAGCAGACTTTTTTGTGCTTCACGCATCTCAATACCCGATAAGTCACCCAGCAGGTAACGTTCCTTGGCGATTTCATGGTTCTCTTTAGCAGAAACCAGGTTTTGACGTTCCAGTTCCAGCAGGCGAAGGTTGTTTCGGTAAGCCTGCCACAGGTTGCTCAGGTCGGCCCGTAAGCTTTGTTCCAGTTCATCACGGGCAAATTGTGCATTGCGGATGGCCAGGCTGGCATTTCGTTTTTCCCGTTTCCGGTTACCGTCGAAGATATTGAATCCGATAGTGACACCTCCGCTGAATCCCCAGTTGCTTCGTTGGCGTGTGGCATTTACGTCGTATTTGTTGAGGGTGTATCCGTAACCTGCATTCAGTTGTACATACGGATAGTTGCGCGACAATACCTTTTTATAATCCAACTGAGCCAATACGGTGTTTTGGTCGGCTTGCAGTAAGGAGGCATTGGTTTGAAGGGCCCCTTCCCACAAGTCATTGAATTCCAGGCTTTCGTTTACGTCAATCACAGAATCTTTTACACTGAGCGGGCGGTCCATGTCTTTGGCGGCCATCAGCTCATTGAGATTGATGCGTGAAGTGTGCACCAGTTCCCTTTGTTTGATATATTGTGCCCGGTCAGCATTAAAGTCGACGGTGGCCTGCTGATAATCTAGTCGGGAAAAATTTCCGATATGATAACGTTCTTCTACGATACGCAGGCGTTCTCTGGACAGCGACACGGCATAGCGGAAGTTTTTTAAGCGGATTTCCTGCTGGATGTAATTATAATACTCCGCAGTAAGACTGGCAATAAAATCTTCAATGGCAATTCGGGTATTGGTGGCACCTTGACGTTCCAGTTCTTTCAATTGCTTGTAAGTGGTGCTGATGTTGAAGCCGTCAAAGATGGTCCAGTTCAAATCTACTCCAGCATCCAGGGTCTGGTCGTACACACCACGAAGCTTGGTGGTTTCACCTGTAGCCCGTGCCTGCGTATTGCTGTTGTCTGCGTTTCCGGTATATCCGGCAGTCAGATCTACCGTGGGCAAGTAACCGGCATTCCCTAACGTCGCATTGTTTTTGCTTATCTGCTCTTCGTTGCGGGTGATGCGGAGTGAATAGTTGTTCGCCAGTCCCTCTTCCAGGCACTGTTTTAGCGTATAGGTGTACTGGGCTTGTGCGGTTATTCCGCCTCCCAGCAGACATATCATGAAATAAATAACCCGTTTTTTCATTTTCTTTCTTTTTTAGCACGGTTTGTCGAAATATACGAATAGATAGCAGGTACAATGTACATGGTCAGGAAGGTAGATACCAGCATACCACCCACTACAGCTACCCCCATGGCAATGCGTTGATTGGCTCCTTCTCCCGAGGCAAAAGCCAATGGAAGCAGGCCCAGAATAGTAGAAGCACTCGTCATCAGGATGGGGCGTAAACGCTGAAGGGCAGCATCGCGGATGGCCTGCATCTTGTCTTCTCCTGCTTCTTGTTTTTGGTTGGCAAACTCTACAATCAAAATACCGTTCTTGGCTACCAGACCAATCAGCATGATGATACCAATCTGACTGAAAATGTTCATGGTAATATCCCCAAAATACATGAAGACCAATGCTCCGGCAATGGCCAGAGGAACAGTCAGCATGATGATGAACGGGTCCTTGAAACTTTCAAACTGTGCAGAAAGTATCAGGTAAATCAGTACGAGTGCCAGAATAAAGGCGAACATCAGACTGGAGGAACTTTCACGATATTCCTTTGAGTCGCCTGATAAAGCCGTGCGGAAGGTATCATCCAGTACGTTGGCTGCAATCTTATCCATCTCGTCTAGACCGTCACCAATGGTTTTTCCTTCAGCCAGTCCGGCAGAAATCGTAGCTGATATAAAACGGTTGTAGTGATACAGTTTGGGAGGCGCTACCGCTTCTATGAATTCCACCAGGTTGTCCAGCTGAATCATTCCACCCTTGTCGCTGCGAATATAGATGGATTTAATATTGGCGGGTTGGTTGCGTTGTTGGCGGTTAATCTGACCGAGAATTTCATATTGTTTCCCGTTCATATAGAAATATCCCATACGCTGTCCGCTTAATCCGTATTGCAAAGTTTCTCCAATGTCGCGCACGCTTACTCCCATGGTGCCCGCTTTGTCGCGGTTGATATGGACGCGCATTTCCGGGCTGCTGAATTTTAAGTCTACATCGGCCATCTGGAAAGTCGGATTGTCATATACTTGTGCCAGAAACTCCGGCAGTACCTCCTGTAGCTTTTCAATGCTGACGGCCTGCAATACATACTGGACCGGCATGCTTGATCTTCGTCCGCCGAAGGAGGATTGCTGTTGTACGAAAGAACGTGCCTTGGTATGGGTGCGGATAGCCTGTGAAATTTGTTCGGCTACTTGCATCTGAGTATAATCACGTTCCTTAATGTCTTTCAGCGTTACCTGAATGTTTCCGCTTCCACTGGATACACGGGCGGTAACAAAGGCGGCATCCGGTACGATGGAGTCTACCAGCATGTTGATTTCTTCCGTATAGTCCCGTATGTACTCATAGCTGGCGCCTTCTGCCGCACGGGTCCGGATATTGATTTGTGAACGGTCTTCCAGAGGAGCCATTTCGGCAGGGATTTCTCCCCATAAATAGCCGATGATTGCCAGTGTAATCAGGGTAAACGGAATGGCAATGACCCGTTTCCGTAGGAAGGCGTTGAGCGAACGGGAATAGATACGGTTCATTCCTTCGAAGAAAGGTTCTGTTTTCCGGTAAAACCAGTTCTGTTTCTCCCGGTGCTTTAATAGCTTGGTTGCGAGCATCGGGGTAAAAGTCAGTGCGGCAAAAGCGGAGATGATGACTGAACCGGCTACCACGAAACTGAACTCTCTGAACAGGCGTCCGCTGGTTCCTTCCATGAATACAATGGGGATGAATACGGCCGCTAGTGTGATGGTAGTGGAGATGACGGCGAAGAAGATTTCCTTAGCTCCTTCAATACCAGCTTCAAAAGGTTTCATTCCCCGTTCGATGCGGATATAGATGTTCTCTGTCATGACAATGGCATCATCCACAACCAGTCCCACGGACAAGACGACAGCCAGCATCGTAAGTACGTTGATGGAGAAACCTGCCACGTACATCACGAAGAAAGCCCCGATGAGGGAGACCGGAATGACGATACAGGGTATCAGCGTCACACGCCAGTCGCGCAGGAAAAGGAAAATGATGATAATTACCAGGGCGAAGGCTTCGTATACGGTACTTTCCACTTCCGCGATAGAGGCACGGATGAAGCGGGTATTATCGAAACCGTAGGTGTATTCCACATCGTCAGGTAAATCTTTCTTCATCTGTTCCATGCGTTCGTACACCGCATCTGCAATGTCGATGTGATTGGCTCCCGGCTGGGGAATCACTACCACACCTACCATGGGGATACCGTTCATTTTCATGTAGCTTTTGATGTCAGCAGGTCCCAGTTCTGCATAACCGATGTCGCTGAAACGTACCACCTGCCCGTTCTGTTCCTTCAGGATAATGCCGTTGAATTCTTTAGCCGTGTGCATCTGTCCCATGGTACGCAGGGTAAGCTCCATGGTATTTCCTTCGATACTTCCTGAAGGAAGTTCCAAGTTCTGGTCGTTGATGGCATTCTTGACGTCTACAGGCGTGATTCCGTAACCAGCCATTTTTACCGGGTCCAGCCACAGACGCATGGAGTAACGTTTTTCTCCCCAGATGGATACACTGCTGACATCCGGAATGGTCTGCAACTGCTCCTTGACCGTTAAATCGGCTATTTCACTCAGCTCCAGCAGCGAACGGGTATTGCTTTGGATGGCTACCATCAGGATGGGGCTGGCATCTGCATCGGCTTTGGAAACGGTAGGAGGGTCACAGTCGCGTGGCAGGTAACGCTGCGCACGTGATACCTTGTCACGCACGTCGTTGGCAGCTGTTTCCAAATCCACAGACAACTCAAACTCTACCGTAATACGGCATTGTCCTTGCTGGCTGGTACTCGACAGCGAACGGATACCCGGAATACCGTTGATGTTCTGCTCCAGGGGTTCCGTAATCTGGTTTTCAATGACTTCTGCATTCGCTCCCGGATAACTGCATGTCACAGAGATAATCGGGTTATCCACCGACGGATATTCACGTACTCCCAAAGTCGTATAACCAATCAGTCCGAATAGCAGGATGATGATGGTGAGTACGGTGGCCAGTACCGGCCTTCGTATACTAAGTTCGGATATATTCATACGGCAGAAGGTTAGTTGATTTGGTCAAGAATCACTGGCATACCGGTACGCAACTGCAGGGTACCGGAGGTCAGTATGGTATCTCCGGCAGACAGGCCTTTCAAGACTTGTACTTCTGCCTCCGTGCGGATACCTATCTCTACATCTACTGGTTCTGCCACTCCCGAACGATACAAGAATACCTTGTTCTTTCCCATTTCCGGCACGATGGCTTCCGAGGGGATGGCAATGGCATCTTGAATTTCCTGTTGTTTCAGCGCGATGTCCGCATAACGTCCGGGGAGCAATTCTCCGTTCCGGTTCGGATAGAGAGCACGTACGGTCAGGGTATGTGTTTCCTCGTTGATGCGCGATTCAGTGGCATATACTTGCGAATTGAAGGTTTCCAGTCGGCCTTCAATTTTAAAGGTCAGGTTGGTACCTTTCTGAATCTGTCGTGCATAACGTTCCGGCACGGCAAACTCTACTTTTAACGGAGTGATTTTAGTCAGTTTGGCAATGACTGTAGTCGGAGAGGCGTAGGCTCCCAGGCTGACCTGTCGCAATCCGATGATACCGTCGAATGGGGCGCGTAGTTCCGTCATAGCAATATTGGCCTTCACATTTTCGATGTCGGCATTAAGGGTGGCCAGTTCCGTTTTTACCTGTTCGTAGGCTTCCTTACTGACCGCATCGCGTTGCAGCAAGGCATTCTGACGGAACACGCGGTCTTCGGCCAATGGCATCTGAGCTTCCAGGCGTTTCAACTGAGCCTGTAACTGGCTGTCGTTCACCTTGGCCAGCAACTGTCCCTTTGATACGAAACTACCTTCCGTAAATTCGATGCTGGTAATCTTTCCGGAGGTTTCAAATGACAGATCTACCTCTTCGTCCGGCATCAGCTTTCCGCTTACAAACAGCTGGTCCGTAAGCAGATGAGGCTTGATAATCTTTGCATTAACATTCAGCGCCTTATTTTTGTCGACTGGCGATTTCTTCTCGGCAGCAGCCAGTTCCTTGTTCTCTTTGGGAGTAAATGTATGAATGCCCAAGGCGGTCAGCCCTGCACCTACCAAAACGATAATTCCCCATTTAATTCGTTTGTCCATGTGTTTTTCGTAATCTTTTTGTTAATATGCGGAACGGTATTTTCCTTCTTCTTTATCTTCTAAGATATTCAGGTAAGAAGCATACCTTGATTCACTGATGTAGTGGTTTTCTACGGCTTCCCGTACGGCACATCCAGGTTCATGCCGGTGGGTACAGTTGCCATATTTGCATTGGGCAGAGAATTCAAAGATTTCCTTGAAATAGTGTCCCACTTCTTCGTCTTTCATGTCGAACGTACCGAATCCCTTGATACCCGGTGTGTCAATGATGTATCCGTCGCCTGCCACCGGAAACATTTCTGAGAATGTGGTGGTGTGCATACCTTTGTTATGTGCGGTGGAGATTTCTCCCGTCTTGACATTCTGTTCGGGTAGGATGGCATTGATGAGGGTGGATTTTCCCACACCGGAGTGGCCGGAAAATAAGGTTACTTTTCCTTCTAATGCCTGTTTGATTTCGTCTACTCCCGTACCGTCCAAGGCAGAAATCCGGTAACACGGGTAGCCGATGTGCGTGTATAAGTTTGTCAAGCCATCCAGGTAATGCAGTTCTTCTTCCGTATAGCGGTCTACCTTGTTGAAAACCAGGCAGACTGGCACACGATAGGCTTCTGCTGAGGCCAGAAAGCGGTCGATGAAGACTGTCGAAGTCTCCGGATAGTTCACTGTAACCACCAGCATACACTGGTCCAGATTGGCTGCAATGATGTGTGACTGTTTGGAAAGATTGGAAGAACGGCGGATGATGTAATTTTTCCGGTCTTCAATTTCAGTAATGAATGCGGTTCCCTCCGCATTGACATTGATTTGTACACGGTCGCCCACCGCAATGGGGTTCGTGCTGCGTATTCCTTTCAGGCGGAAATTTCCTTTTATCTTACATTCAATCAGCTTTCCCTCGTCCGTCTTGACCAGGTACCAGCTTCCCGTATTTTTAATGACCAGACCTTTTTCCAAAATGAATATGTGCAAAATTAAAAAGAGGAGGGAAGAGACCATAAGGACTCCTCTCTCCTCGTGTATGGTGAATAAGATTATACTGTCATGATTTCTTTGTCCTTGGCAGCCAGCATGTCGTCAATCTGCTTGATGTACTTGTCGTGTACTTTCTGCAGTTTGGCTTCCGAGTTCTTCTGCTCATCTTCCGGCATACCATCTTTCACAGCCTTTTTCAGTGCGTCGATGGCGTCGCGGCGTGCGTTGCGCACACTTACTTTTGCAGTTTCACCTTCACCCTTGCACTGCTTGCTCAACTGTTTACGGCGTTCCTCTGTCAACGGCGGGATACCGATACGGATGATTTCACCGTTGTTTTCCGGCATGATACCCAGTTCAGAGTCGATGATAGCCTTTTCAATTACGCGAAACATGCTCTTGTCCCACGGCTTGATGGCGATGCTGCGCGCATCAGGAGTAGTTACTGCCGCTACATTGTTGATGGGCACCATGCTTCCGTAAGAATCTACGCGGATACCGTCCAACAAACGTACGTCAGCCTTTCCGGCACGGATGTGAGCCAGTGCCTCATCCAGGTACATGACTGCCATATCCATTTTCTCTTCAGCTTCGCTGATAATTGTTTTAGAATCTGCCATATATTTCTTGCATTTATAGGTTTTATATTCGTTGATAAGTATTTATGTGAACAAAAATAAGCTATTTTTTATTTCCTTGCAATACTTCTGAAAATAAGTTTGTGTCTTCCGGTTTCGGAAATATCCTGAAAAACTTCTTATCTTTGTTTTATCACTATAAAACAGCACGGTTGTATGATTACACTTTATTTGGCGCGCCACGGGCAGACGGTGGAAAACTTAAGCCGTATTTTTCAGGGGCACTTGCCCGGTACATTGACAGAAGAAGGAAAAAAACAGGCGATGGAATTAGGAGAGTCCCTGCGGGATATTGCACTGGATGCAGTGGTCAGCAGTGATTTGCAACGGGTGGTGGATACCGTGCAACTGGCTGTTGGGAGCCGGCAGCTGCCTTGGCAGCAGACTACGTTGTTGAGGGAAATAGACTGGGGGCCTTGGACCGGGCTGTCCGTGGGGAGTGTCGATTTAAGTAATCCTCCCGTTGGAGTGGAAACTCGCCAGATGATGTACGATCGGGCCGGTGCTTTCTTGGACTATCTGTGGCAGCATTATGACGGGAAGCGTGTGCTGGTAGTGGCACACGGACAAATCAACCGTTGCCTGGAAGCCCGTATTACAGGTGTTCCGCTGGAGGAACTGCGTACGGTTCCACTGATGAAAAATGCAGAACTTCACCGTTACGAACTGACACGTGAATAAACAAAAACGGCAAGACCAGGATGCGTTTCCAGTCTTGCCGTATATTTTTTGATTCAAATGAATAATCAGTTGTGTACCAGTGTACCGATGTTTTCGCCAGACATTACCTTTTTCAGGTTGCCCACTGTATCCATGTCGAATACAATAATCGGCAGGTTGTTTTCCTTACACATACAAGTAGCGGTCAGGTCCATTACTTTCAGTCCTCTTGCCAGTACTTCATCGTAAGTGATGTCATCGAATTTGGTAGCTGTCGGGTCTTTTTCCGGGTCGGCCGTATAGATACCGTCCACGCGCGTACCCTTCAGCATCACGTCGGCTTCAATTTCAATACCTCTCAATGAAGAACCAGTGTCTGTAGTAAAGAACGGATTGCCTGTTCCGGCCGACATGATTACTACTTCTCCGTTTTCCATGGCTTCAATGGCTTTCCATTTGGTGTAGAACTCACCGATGGGTTCCATGCGGATGGCTGTCAGTACGCGGGCCTTTACACCGGCTGCTACCAAGGCAGAACTTAATCCCAGGCTGTTGATAACCGTAGCCAGCATACCCATCTGGTCACCTTTCACACGGTCGAAACCTTTTCCGGCTCCAGACAGTCCGCGGAAGATGTTACCGCCACCAATCACGATACCAATCTGTACCCCCATGTCGTGGATTTCCTTGATTTGCTGTGCATATTCGCCCAGACGTTTTTCGTCAATACCGTATTTCTTTTCTCCCATCAGGCTTTCGCCGCTGAGTTTTAACAGGATGCGTTTGAATTTTGCCATAATCGTATTTGTTTTTAGATTGCTACAAAGTTAGTAATAATTTGCATATATCCCGAGGCTTGTCGTTAAAACTATACCTGTCGGTGGAGGTTGGTGTGTGGCATCCGGTAGAGTATTCCTCCCTGTACAACACCTCGTAATGCCAGGTACACGATAAAAGCCATCCACAAGGCATGATTTCCTAACGAGGCATGGAATCCATAATAGAGTAGGAAGAAGCTGGCCGAGGCTACCAGCATGGAACGGAGCATCAAATGGGTGGCTGTAGCGCCGATACAGATTCCATCGAGCAGAAAGGCCGAGAATCCTGCCAGCGGAATGGCCAGTACCCAATAGATATATTCTTCAGAAGCCGAAATGACAGAGGTGTCGTTGGTGAGCAAGCCGAGAAAGCTTTTTCCTCCTGCTCCGTAGAGTAACGTGAACAGCAGCGACAAGGCGATTCCCCACTTGAAGAGGTGCCGTATGGTCAGTCTTAGCGATTGGCCGTCTTTGGCCCCGATGTATTTTCCGGTCAGTGCCTCTCCTGCGTAGGCAAATCCATCCATGAAATAAGAAAAGAGGGTGAACAGCTGCATCAGCAGGGCATTTACGGCCAATACCACATCCCCGTAGGCCGCACCAGTGGAAGTGAAGAAGACGGTAACTGCAATCAGGCAGAGCGTGCGGATAAAAATATCCCGGTTTACCTGGAAGAAACGCTTCATTTCCGTACGGTCGAACAGGGCTTTCTGGAGAAGGTATTTCCGGAGTGGACGGTAATAAGCCAGCCAGAGCAGACAGGCCATACCCAGTCCGGCATATTGTGCCACGAGCGTGCCTAATGCCACGCCTTCTACCTTCATCTTCAGTACGAATACAAAAAACAGGCTGGCTGCGATGTTGACAATGTTCTGGGTGATGGCGATGAACATCGGAAAGCGGGAATTCTGCATGCCGATGTACCACCCCGTGAAGCCATAGAGGCCTAAAGTGGCCGGTGCCCCCCAGATACAGATGTGGAAATACAATGTAGCTAATTGCCGGACTTCCTCACTGGTGTCCATGCACATAAATGCGATATTTCGTATCGGATATTGCAGTATCAGCAGGGCAAGCGCCAGCCACAGGCTGATGCTCAGTGAACGCAGCAGGATGCGCGTCACTTCCTGCAAGTCGTGTCTTCCGTAAGTCTGTGCGGTAAGCCCTCCGGTACCCATGCGGAGAAAGCCGAACAGCCAGTAAATCATATTGAACAGCATGCCTCCCACGGCAATGGCACCGATGTAAGAAGCGGCTCCCAAATGTCCTACAATGCTGACGTCAATCAGACCTAACAGGGGAACTGTGATATTGGAAACGATGGAAGGAAGGGCGATGTGAAGAATCTGTCGGTCAGTACGTGTCATAAGATGTATTCCACTTCCTTAAATAAATACCCCCTTGTCTGTCCGTCCTCGTCTTCCAGTATCAGTCGTCCGTTCGGTTCTATGTCGGCAATGCGTGCCCGGAAGTCCCCGTTTTTATCGCGGAAAGGATGTAAACCTTCTTTTCGGTAAAGCGCCTCCTTGTAGCGTGTTTCCAGCACCTCTGTCCGGTTCTCTTTCAGAAGTTGATAATACTCCGTTACTTTTTCCATAATCTGTTCCAGTATCTCCCGCGGGTTATATTGGTTGCCTGTAATCTGGCATAACGATACAGGGTTAGGCGCATCGCTGAGGAAACGTTCCTGGTTCAGGTTTACGCCCGTACCCGAAATGGAACGGCTGATATGGATGCCTGTCAGATCATTCTCAATCAGTGTACCGCAAATCTTTTTGTCTTTCCAGTAAATATCGTTAGGCCATTTGATGGAAATGCCCTCTGTGTAAGAGGACAATACATCATGCAGTGCCAAGGCAGTCACCTGTGAAAGATAGAACTGGCGGTGTGCCTCCAGAAACTCCGGATAAACTACAAAACTGAAGAGCAGGTTTTTCCCGGCTTCCGACTCCCAGCTGTTGCCGCGCTGTCCGCGTCCTGCTGACTGGAAAGATGAATACACGCTGGTCAGTTCCGCACACGCTTCTTTCTGGCAGAGTGCCGCCAGATATGTGTTGGTAGAAGTCGTTTCTGCCAATACAATAGGTTTAGGATATGTCATTGTTCTTTTCTGTTTCAAAGTTAGTTCCACACGGGCGGGAAAAAGGCGTCCTCAATGTGTTCTATGTGGAAGGGAGGGCGGTTTCCTACTACCGTGATAATATCAAAGCGAACCGGAAGGTCAATGGCAAACTTTCGGACGTACGCATCCGTAGAGGCCACAATGCTTCTTATCTTACGCCTGTCCACCGCATCCTCCGGCTGTCCGAAACAGGCATCGCTTCGCGTCTTTACCTCCACAATGACCAGCTCACCGTTTTTCTGTGCCACGATATCCAGGTCACGGTGTCCGGAGTGCCAGTTTCGGTGCCTGATTTCATATCCTTTCTCCAGCAGGTACTCCACGGCCGCATTTTCTCCTTCTTTTCCCAGTTCATTATGTGATGCCATTTTTCCGCTTTTTCGCAAAAATACGCATTTTTATGCTTCCATTTTAACAGAATACGCTAATTTTGCACCGAAGATGGTAAATAGCGGAAAAAAAAGAAAAAAAGTACCAGTCAGTAATCCTCCCCGCCGCCAGCGGATGGTTTGTCTGATGAGCGAAGAAGAGGTGCGAATTGTAGACCGTTATCTGGAGAAATACCAGATAACCAACAAGGCACGCTGGCTTCGCGAGACCGTACTGGCTTTTATCCATCAGAATATGGAGGAAGATTATCCTACTCTTTTCAAGGAACACGATATGCGCAGATAAGTTATGGCAGACGATTCTTTTTACATGAAACAGGCTCTGGCTGAGGCCGCACGGGCAGCAGAAAGAGGAGAGGTTCCGGTGGGAGCCGTGGTAGTCTGTCGTGACCGTATTCTGGCACGTGCGCATAACCTGACCGAAACACTGCACGATGTGACAGCCCATGCCGAGATGCAGGCACTTACTGCCGCTGCCAATTCGTTAGGAGCAAAATATTTGACCGATTGCACGCTCTACGTTACAGTGGAGCCCTGTGTGATGTGTGCCGGTGCTATTGCCTGGTCGCAAGTCGGTCGGCTCGTTTTCGGTGCAGAAGACGAGAAAAGAGGCTATCAGCGCTATGCTCCTCAAGCCCTGCATCCGAAGACTGTGGTCGTGAAAGGAGTGCTGGCCGACGAATGTGCCGGACTGATGAAAGATTTCTTCCGGAAGAAAAGATAAGAATTCTTAGTTGATTTCTTCGAATTCCACGTATTCCCCTTCGTCTTTATCGAAAATCTTTTTGCGTTGACGCACAGGTACATCTCCTTGCGTGGAGTAAGAATCTGTTGTCTCTTCCTGACGAGGGTTCGACTGATAGTTTTGAGAAGAGTAAGTTGTCCGCTGGCCCGAATTCTTACCTTGCATACGACGCTTGAATCCGAATACCAGACTGACGACTTTGGAAAGAATGAGCAATCCAATCACCAGAACAACCAGTATGATAAAAAATAGAAAGCCTAAAATATGGAACATTGTCTTTTGTTTTTAATGTGAGATATGCAAAAAATGTGCCATACGATTTCTCAGCTATTTCTTATATGTCAGTAATGACAGAATGATATACCAGACGATGACAGCCGCGAATCCGCTCAGTTGGAAAATGATTAACAGAGGAATGCTGACAATCAGGAATATATAGCTTATCTTGTTATGTCCCCACGACAGGTCCTTGAACTTCAGGGAGAACATCGGGAGTTCTGCCACCAGCAGCAGTGACATGACTACTACCAGGATGAACAAATATAAGGCGTTGAAATGGTCGGACACCAAAAAACTGTGTGCACCTACGGTCAGTGAGCCCCAGAATAATGCGTTAGCCGGAGTAGGCATTCCGATAAAGGAAGAGGTCTGCCGTTCATCCAGGTTAAACTTGGCCAGTCGCAGGGCAGAGAAGACTGCTATCAGGAAAGCCGTATAGGGCATGATTCCTGACAACGGCTGAAGAAAATCCGGGTAATGTACCTCTTTGAACAAGGAAAAAGCAATGGCAGCCGGTGCCAGTCCGAACGTGATGTCGTCTGCCAAAGAGTCAAGTTCTTTTCCTATGGGCGAAGATACGTGCAGCAGGCGGGCGGTCATTCCGTCGAAGAAGTCGAACGTAGCCCCCAGCACGATAAAAAGCAAGGCCAGTTCATAGTTGCCATGAAAAGCCATGTAGCTGGCTATGCATCCGCAAAACAAGTTGCAGCTCGTAATCGTATTGGGAATATTCCGGGTTATCACATTAACCATATCCTATATATAAAAAGGTATAAATATAATAAGGTGTAAATATTGTATTGCAGGATTAAGGCAAGCGGGCTATTACCGTTTCGTTACCGGTTGTTTTTTGCCCCATGCTGACGCAAACTTCCGTACCTAACGGCAGGTACACATCCACTCGCGAACCAAATTTAATGAATCCCATGTGTTCGTCAATGTAACAGTCTTCACCCGGTACGGCGTATGTTACAATGCGTCTTGCCACCGCACCTGCAATCTGCCGTGCCATAACCGTATGACCCTCAGGGGTTTCAATTACCACCATGGAACGTTCGTTTTCCGTACTGGCTTTGGGAAGCCACGCCTTCATGAACCGTCCGTTATGATGGTCTACATGTTTTACCACCCCGTCTACAGGATACCAGTTGGCGTGTACATTGGTGATGTCCATAAAGATGGAAATCATCAGCCGCCGGTCGTGGAAATATTCATGCTCGTCCACTTCCTCTATCACGACTATGCGTCCGTCTGCCGGAGCTACCACGGTTTTCTCCGTGTCTCCTTTGAACAACCGAATCGGGCAGCGGAAGAAATTGACCATCAGCAAGTAGACTACGACACTTACGGCTGCCACGATATAAAAAGGTATCCGGCACTCTATCCCCCAGTATAAAGCCGCGTTGATAAGCAGCAGCAGGACTGCACTGGTAATCAGGATGTGGGTTCCTTCATGGTGGAGGCGGATTTTTTTTAGTTTCTTTATTCTGTTCATCCGGGTCATAAAAAGTTGAATGTTTTTATCATGCGAAGATAGGGCTAATTTGAAAACTCTGCAAATAATAGAAACAGAAAAACGATTCCGAATACGTATTTCCTCTTTTAAAAGAGGAAAAAAAGATGATTTTTGGTATCTTTTGAAAACGCAAGTGCGTTTGGATTAAAACGTCCTTGTGTTTGAAGTCAAACGCACTTGCGTTTTAACTAAAACGTACTTGCGTTTTGGACTAAACGTCGAAGCGTTTTTTGAAGGGTGAAATTAGTGGCGTTTAATAGATGTTCTTTATCATATTGCATTTTGTATGTTGCTGTGAATCATTTGGTTATGAATTTGCTCTTTGGGGTGTATTTTAGGTGATGAATATTTTTGTACCCTTAAATGAACTATTTTGTCACCTCTTTCTATAATTAAACTGTACATTTGTGACGAAAACTTTAAAATCTAAATTTAATCTAAATTCTTGTATGCAAACCGAATTCCGAACTATTCTATGGAGAAGGGGATTGAGCATGATGTTGTTCGTCTTGTTCTCTGTAACTGTGGCTATGGCCCAGGTACTCGTGAGGGGTACTGTGGTTGACCAGACGGGCGAAAGCGTTATTGGTGCCAGTATCCAGGTGAAAGGTACTACTCAGGGAACTATTACTGATATTGATGGTAAATTCTCATTGGGTGTACCCAACAAAAAATCTATTATTGTAATTTCTTTTATTGGGTATGCCACAAAAGAACTGCAGGTGGATACCTCTAAGCCGATGTCTATCGTACTGGAAGAAGATACGAAGGTGTTGGATGAAGTAGTAGTAGTAGGTTACCAGGAAGTGAAGAAAAGTGATTTGACTGGTGCTGTTGCTAAAGTAGATATGGATAATTTGTTGAATACTCCTTCTTCGTCTTTTGACCAGACATTGGGAGGACGTATTGCGGGTGTGAATGTAAGTTCGGGAGAAGGTGTTCCGGGCGGTACCATGAATATTGTGATTCGTGGTAACAACTCATTGACTCAGGATAACTCTCCTTTGTATGTAGTGGATGGTTTTCCTGTGGAGGACCCGGCTATTGCTTCGACAATTAATCCGTCAGATATAGAATCAATTGACGTGCTGAAAGATGCTTCTGCAACTTCAATTTATGGTGCTCGTGGTGCCAATGGTGTAGTTATTATTTCTACTAAGAAAGGAAAAATTGGAAAGCCGCAGTTAAAATATGAAGGAAGTTTTGGTGTGCAGCATATCACAAAAACAATTCCTTTGATGGATGCTTATGAGTTTATCAGACTTCAGAATGAATTGTATCCAGAAGATACCAAGCGGTATTATTTAATGCAGTATGACGAGAATAAGCAACCTATTTTAGACGAAAATGGGAACAACCTTTATTATGATTTGGATTATTATCGGAATGTTCCTCAATATGCATGGCAGGATGAGATTTTTAGAACTGCTTGGCAGCAAAGCCATGCTGTAAGTTTGATGGGAGGTTCTGAAGGAGTACGTTATAATGCTTCTGTTTCTTATTTTGATCAGGACGGTGTAATTTTATGTTCAAATTACAAGCGTTTTCAAACGCGTTTAAATACAGTGGTTCGCCACGGTAAATGGGATGCGAGCATTACAGCTAACTACTCTCGTAGCATTCAGACCGGAAGTTCTACTTCTTTGTATTCATCAAGTGGTATGAATAACTTGTTTTATAGTGTTTGGGGTTATCGTCCGGTGAATCATACTAGTAAGTCCTTGGAAGGCTTAAAGGAAAATGCAATTGATGATGCATTGGATATGACAAATGACTATCGTTTTAATCCGTATATGGATTTATTGAACTCTTATCGTAAAAACTATATTAATAACTTGCAGTTGAATGGCTATGTGGCGTATGAATTTATCAAAGGGTTAAAGCTGAAAGTTTCTGGAGGTTATACACAAGACTCTCGTAGCAATGATGCATTTAATAACTCTAAGTCGCGTTATGGAAGCCCAATTTCTAATGATAAAGTTAATGCGACAGTTACTCGTAGTCAACGTTTGACCTGGTTAAATGAGAATGTGCTGACTTATCAGACACGAGTAAAGAAACATCATGCATTCAATAACTTGTTGGGTGTCACATTCCAGAATTCAGATTATGAAAGTTATTCTTTTAAAACAACAAATATTCCGAATGAATCATTGGGAATGGCAGGAATGAACGAAGGTATTCCTAGTACCACTACATCTCTGAAGTCTTCCTGGTCTATGATGTCTTTCCTGGCAAGTGTAAAATACGATTATAAATCAAAATATTATGCTACTGCCTCTTTCCGTGCCGATGGCTCTTCTAAGTTTAGTAAGAAAAATCGTTTTGGTTATTTCCCCTCAGCTTCAGCTGCGTGGAGTTTCAGTAAGGAAAATTTCTTGAAACCTTTATCAAAAGTTTTGTCAAACGGTAAGCTTCGTGCTAGTTGGGGTTTGACAGGTAATAACCGTGTAGGTGAATATGATTATTATGCATTATTATCTATGCTTAAATCCAAAACGGGAACTTATATTTCAAATGGTAGTAATTCTTCAACTGTGTATCCGTTTGAAAATAATCTGAATAGTATTGGTGTGGCACCTATTTCTATTTTAAATGAGGATTTGAAATGGGAAACGACGGAACAATGGAATGTTGGTTTGGATTTAGGTTTCTTTGACGAACGTATTTCAATGAATTTTGACTGGTATTGGAAAACAACCCGTGACTTATTGTTGGATGCTACACTACCTCAGACAACAGGGTTCTTCAGTGCGATGAAAAATATTGGAAAAGTGCGTAATTCAGGTATTGAATTGACCTTGAATACTGTGAATATAGATCGTGCAGGGTTTAAGTGGTCTACTAATTTTAATATTGCATTTAATAAAAATAAGGTATTGGAATTGGCAGAGAACCAGAATACATTGTTGACAGCTGCTTATTTTGATCAAAATTATAACTCTCAGCCGACTTACATTGCCAAGGTAGGATATTCAATGGGTATGATGTACGGCTACGTGTATGAAGGTACCTATAAGTACGATGATTTTTATTCTTCTGGTGGAGTCTATACTTTACGTCCTGGAGTCCCGGCTTTCTCTGGAGAAACCAATACACAGCCGGGTATGCCTAAATATAAAGATATCAATGGTGATGGAGTTATTGATTCCAGCGACCGTACGTTCATTGGCCGTGGACTTCCTATCCATACAGGTGGTTTTACCAATGATTTCTCTTATAAGGGCTTTGACTTAAGTATTTTCTTTCAGTGGTCATACGGAAATGATGTTTTGAATGCGAATCGTTTATTCTTTGAAAACCCGAATGGTAAGAAGGACTTAAATCAGTTTGCAAGCTATGCCGACCGTTGGACACCAGATAATCCGGAAAGTGATATTCCGGCAGCTTTCCGTTCTAGCTCTAATCAAGTCGTGTCTACTCGTGTTATTGAAGATGCTTCTTTCCTTCGACTCAAGACATTAACATTAGGTTATACTATACCTGCTAAATTGTTAAAGAACTGGAAAATTTCAAGTGCACGTGTATATGTAGCTGGACAAAATTTATGGACAATATCAGGATATTCAGGATATGATCCTGAAGTATCCATCCGTACAGGAGCATTAACTCCAGGGTTGGATTATTCAGCTTATCCACGTGCTTATGCCGTGAACTTTGGCGTGAGTTTGGGATTTTAATATTTACACATTATACGATTAAGCATATATGAAAAAGATAAAATATACATTCCTTTCATTGATAATGGCATCAGTCGTGGCTTCCTGTAACTTTTTAGATAAGGAACCTTATGAGATTGTGCCTGAAAACTATTTTCAGAATGAAAATGAGGCTAGTTCTGTGTTGACAGGAATTTATGCGATTCTTGGTCAGTCTACTTTTTATGGAGGAGACTATTATTTATTGGCTGGTGGTGATGACTTAAGTTGTTATGGCGGTTCTACTGGCCGTGTGTCGAATACTGGATTAATTTGCAATCTTGCTACCACAAGCGACCCTGCAGTTACAGGGCTTTGGTTTACTTTATATAATGGTATTGAAAGAGCTAATTATTTCTTGGAGCAGATTGATAAGGTGAAAGACATTACAGATGCAAAGCGTCTTCAGTTTAGAGATGAAGCTCGCTTCCTTCGTGCGTTCTATTACTTTAATTTGGTACAGAATTGGGGAGACGTACCGTTCAAGACACAATCTACTTCTTCTTCTGAAAGTTTGTCGGGGAAGGATCTTCCTCGTACGCCCAAAGATGAGATTTATCAGTTTATAGTGAAAGAAATGGAAGAAGCTGCAAATACAGAAACAGGTGGTTTGCTTTCGGCTGCAGCTTTGGATTATTTGCCAGGGCGTATTTCTAAATCAGCGGCATGGGGTATTCTTGCCAGAGTGTATTTGTTCTGGGCTGGTGAACACTATCGTGATAATCTACCTGCGCCAGCTGAAACTCGTGAACGTTTTGAAAAGGCTGCTTTTTTTGCTAAGAAAGTAGTTTCTGAAGGTGGACATGAGTTGTCAGGTAAGTACTGGGATATTTTTATTGATATGTGTTCTGATAAGTATGATACAAGTAATAAACATGAGAGTATTTGGGAGGCTGAATTTGCCGGAGACGGTACGGGTGATGTTCGGGCAGAAGGCCGTGTTGGAAATACTATCGGAATTCAGTGTTCGGACTTTTCTTCTCTGACCAACGTAGTGGGAAAAGCTGATCCAGGTTATGCTTATGCATTTATATGGGCTACTCCTAAATTGTATGAACTATTTGGGTATGTGGGGCCTACAACTAAAGAGGAAGTTTCTGCAGATTTTGAGAAAGATGAACGTTTCATTTGGAATATAGCTCCATTTACATACCGTGCATCTAAAATCAGTAAAGATAAAGGAATTGTAGGTCGTACTTTCCAGGATGATTATTTATATGATTGGGTAATGTCGGCAGACGGTTATGGAAGCGTGTCTTATGACTATGGGCTTTGTTCAGAACCGGAGTATGATTCAAGTATAGAACAGATTGGAGATGTATATACGAAGCGGCCTACTAACCGTGATAATACACGCAAAGATTTATGTTGTGCGAAATTCCGTCGTGAATACGAGCCGGCTACCAAGAAAAATAAGAACATGACTTCCATTAATTTCCCAATTCTGAAATATTCAGATGTGCTGTTGATGCTTGCTGAGGCAGAGAATGAGGTGAATGGACCTGCTGCGGCTTATACTTATATCAATGAGGTACGGAGAAGAGCTGGAATCAGTGATTTGCCGGAAGGGCTTTCACAAGATGAATTCCGTAATGCGATTAAGGATGAACGTGCTAAAGAAATGTGTTTTGAATTGATACGTCGTTATGACCTGATACGTTGGGGAGATTATATCCAGAGTATGAATGAACAGGTTAGTCGTGCTAATAGTGGACGAAATTGGAATCAGGGTTCTCAGGTTGCTTCGTTCTTTGCAATTCCGGAACGTTATAATTATTTCCCGATTCCAGATAGTGAGAAAGCAGTAAACAAATTGATAACAGGAAATAATCCTGGATGGTAACTATTTGTCGTTTCTATAAAAGAATTTGCGTAACATGAAGATATATAAATTATTGGCATCAGCCTTTTTGATTGTTGGCTTTGCTTCTTGTCAGCAGACTTTGTTTGAAGATTTGGAAGGAGCAAGTGTGAATGTAGTGGCAGATGATAATGTGAGCTATGACGGTAAAGTCATTACGGTGAAGAAAAATTGTCCGGTAACCTTCGGTTTGGAAGGTGAGCCCGATGTGATTACCTTCTTCAGTGGAGAATTGGGACATCAGTATGCTTACCGTAACCGTACGGAGATTCCTTTGGAAGATATTGTGTCAGCGGAACTGAAGTTTAAGATTTGGGCGCAGTATGGTATATTCAGAACAGATCCGGAGAATTCTTGCAAAAATCAGATGGATGTACTGTTCGTAACAGAAAACGAAAATGGTGAGCCTGTATTTCCAGGATTGAGCCGTGATTTTGAAGCCGATTCTGTGATGCTGGAAGAGCAAGTCAACTGGCAACAATTGGTGGAACGTAGTGAAATGCCAGATAAGTCAACTGATGCTTATAATGCCAAGCAGATTAAAAAAGATTTGACTCCTTATATTGGCAAGAAAATGACATTGGCCTTTGTGTTGAATAGAGATAAGAAAGTTGCGCCTCAGAATTCAACAACTCCTAAAGAAACAATTTTGCAATCGACCTTTCATTTTGAAGATATATGCATTGAAACCAAGTTGAAAGATAATCGGACAATGATTATTTCTGCAGATGCATTTGGACTGACTCCTGTTAATATGAAGAATAAAACTAAATTTGATGAGCATAAAGATAATGAGTTTGATATGCCGTCTGATATGGAGTATGGAGCGGTAAAGAGTGGTGTAGAAGGATATTGGAACTTTGCTAATCTATCTTCTGGGAATATTGATATAGCGGGCTGTCCGGCTAATGGTGTGTGGAAATATTCATGGTTAGTGTCGGATTATATTAACTGGCAGCTGACTGATGATGTTGATACAGGGATTAAGATTAAGGAAATCAATCTACCTATGTCTGATTATACATACACTTATAGTAATGTGGGTACCTATCGGGCTACTTTTGTTCTGAATAATTCAAATTACGAAGAGTCTCAACAGAAATTGTGTGAGTTCATTGTGAATGTCGTTGAATAACTTTAAATTACTTATTCTATGAAATATATTAAATCGTATATTTTTCTCACGCTGATGGTAGTGTCTTTGGTGGGATGTAAAGTAGACGACCTGAAAGACGATGTGAACGATTTGAAGGATCGTGTAGCATTGATTGAAGAACAGGTTAAACTTTTGAACGATAATGTAGAGGTCTTGGCTTATGTACTTGATCCACAGCAGAAAACTATTAAAAGTGTTACAGAAAATAATGGACAGTATGTTATTACATTGAGTGATGGAAGTGTAATGACATTGACTATTGGGCAACCGGGTACTATTGTACAGCCTGAGATTTCAGTGGATAATAACGGTTACTGGGTCGTGAATGGAAATCCTACAGGGGTAAAGGCCGTAGGAGAAGATGGTAAAAATGGTGAAGGTTACCCGGAATTTCGAGTTGAAGAAGGGAAATGGCGAGTTCGCTTTGGTGAAAGTGGATGGTCTGATGTGCCTGGAGGTGATTTAGGTACGGGAACCAGTTTGGGCGACCAGTTCTTTGAATCTGCTTCGCTTAGTGAAGATGGTACTGTTTTTACAATAAAAGGTGTGGATGGTAAGGAGTATTCATTACCGGTAGCAGCAGGTTTGGAATGTAAAATTGAAGGAAGCGATAACGGTACTCCTGTTCCATTTGTTAACGGTGAGATGCAGACTTTTGGTGTAAAAATCTCATCGGGGAAGCCTTTAGCACCGATTTATCCGGCAGGCTGGCGTGCTGAATTGACAAAAAAAGAAGCTGTGGGTACGGATGAGTATAATTACACCTTGATCGTATATGCTCCAGTAGGAAGTAAAGCAATGGCTGATAACACATCTGAAATAGTTGTGCGTGTAAATCAGGGAACTTTGTGGGCTGTGGATAAACTTCAGGTAGAGTTGAAATAAAAAAGAATCATTATGAAAAAACATATATTACTATTTTTAAGCATATTCTCTCTCGTCACATTTTCTGCGTGTGACGATCGGGACGAGATACGTGAAGACATCAATGCCTTATCCGCACGTTTGGATGCATTGCAGGTGGAGTTTGATAAATTGAACGATAATATCAGTACTTTCTATAATTTGGCTACTGGAAAAACTTATTTCACTAGCTATACACAAGATGAAAAAGGAAATTATACTCTGAAGCTGAGCGATGGGACTTCTTGGACAGTGTATGGCGGGCTGCCTGAAGGCGATCTTCCAGTGATAACCATTAATGAAGAAGGAAAGTGGATTTTCAGTTACAATGGCGAAGAAATTGAACTGAAAGATGAGGCGGGTAATCCGGCTACAGCTTTTCCAGTTGATGGAGAGAATGGTTTGACTCCTAAAATGTCTATTGGTGAGGATGGTTGCTGGTATTATCAGATTGGAGATGGAGCAGTGCAACGGGTGCCCGGACCTTATAATGTGGCCGAGGTGGATAAGATAAATCCCAGCATCTTCGAAGAGGTAAAGGTGAAAGAGGGCAATAACAACGTGTTGCAGTTCAAGCCTTACGGCTCCGACAGCTATGTGGAAGTCGCTTTGCTGGGCGGACTGGATATGACATTTTCAAACTTCTCGAATGACGAGCATAAGGTGACAGCTACCCCTTTAACTCTTACGGCAGACTTAACAGAAGTGGCTACCGTAGTGATAAGTCCCACACCTTTGGATGTGAAATTGACAGATGCTGAAAGTGGTAATCTTACAATAAGCATTCCATCTGGAGCTACTGTACCTGCCGGGAAGTATACCATCTATTTTGAGATATACAATGAAGCCGGCTATCGCTTGGTGAAGCCTTTGACTGTAACTGTGGAATAACTAAAACTGTAATCTTATGAAACTATATAAATCAATATTGTTCGGCTTGTTGATGTGTGGATTCACGGCATGCGACACAACCGATTTAGAAAGAGATATAAATTCGCTAAAAGACCGTGTGGAGGATTATGAAGCACAGGTACAGAAGCTGAATGATGACATGAATATCATCCGTGTGTTGCTGGATGGAAACAAAACTATCACCAGCTACTCGTTTGATGGAACAAACTATACCCTGACATTAAGTAACGGGGAAACGTTGACCTTGACTCAAGGAGTTGTGGGAGCTAATTATCCTTCCATTACGATTGACGAAGAAAGTGGAAACTGGATTATTGCAGGTAAAGATTCGGGTGTAAAAGCTGAAGCCGAAGACGGTAAGGATGCTCCTTATACTCCGCAGTTTAAGATTGAAAATGAAAACTGGTGGGTGAGTTATGACGGAAAAAATACTTGGGAAAATCTTGGTGTAGTGGCTACAGGTACTCCATCAGATAAAAAATCTCCTATTACTGATGTTGATACAACAGATCCTAATTTTATAAAGATAACTTTGGAGGGAGAGAAAAAGCCACGTGTGATTCCTGTGATTCGAGATTTGGTATGTGAGATTACAAATCCGGAACTTGCAGACGGTGAGATGTGGTATATTGGATCTAATGGCGCAACTTTGACAGTGAAAGTAAATATTCAGTCGGGTGATATTATTCGTCCGGTAGTTCCTGCAGACTGGAAAGCTGAAATTACCGAACAAAATGAGGGTGAATTAAAGGTGAAGGTTACTCCTCTAACCTATGCTAGCAAATGTGTGGTAACTATAGAAGTGAACCGTGGAGCAAATACAATCACGGATGAGATTGTAGCGAGAACAAAAACTACAAGCTATTATAAAGACTTTATGGCTGGTTTGGATTTACAAGTAGGTTCTGTGACTATTAATAAGTATATGTTTTCTAAAGATGAAATTCATGCTCCTGCTGAAAATGTAACAGAATTTTCAGCAAGTGGAATTTATTTTTTGAACACAGGAACAACTGTCACTTTATCAAAAAGTCCATCTGTTAGTAAGCTTATTATTATTGGTAATGATCCAAATACTTCGTTAGACATGTTACCGACTGTTAAATATAGTGCAGGTAAATATATGTCTTTAAAAGATGAAAAAGGTGGGTTAGGATTGTTGTTGAAGAATATAATGGTGGATGGCTCTGCGAATACTACTTATTCTTTTAATATTGGTTCGGATTTTGTTGATGCTAATACATATTTTGAGAATTTGATATTCGATAGGTGTAATTTATTGTTTCCATCTAAGGCAAATTCGTGGGTTTATATAAATAATGGAACGAATGACAAACCTGCAAAGAAAATGCCTATACGTAACATTGAAATTTGTAACACTTTGTTATCATCAGAAGTCTCTTCTGAGGTTGCTAAGAATGTTTTTAGTTTTAGTAATTATGAATATGCAGGCTTTAATAGTTTTGTGGTAGAAAATAGTATATTCTATTGTAGGACAAAAGATGCTTCTGTTGCAACTTTTGGCCTGTTACAGTGTGCAAATACGAAAGGTTCTGGATTTGAAAATATAAAGATTAGAAATAATACATTTATAAATATGGTTCCAGCCAATCAATATGTAAAAGTAAAAATGTTTAATATTGATTTTTCAAATAACTTATTGTGGCGGAATAATGGTAATGGAGGATATTTGTTGAATGGTGTGGCTGGATCAGTTTTTGGAGTAACATCGTTTGATAATAATGTATATTATAATGGAGATTCAGAAAATAAGTCATTTAGTTTGTTTCATTCTAGTGGGGTTGTTCCTGGAAATGTGACAAATGCCTTGCAGAAGTTAAATAGTGATCCATTTTCCAAGTTAGATGTAGAAAAAGCTGAATTTGAGTTGCTTCCTGAATATCAAAATGTGGGAGCTCATATAGAATAATAAGTACATATTAAATTAAATGTCGTACTATTTTTTAGTTACATCTATGTAGGACGAAACAATAAATAATATCATGAAAAAACTAAATATTGGAATAACTCTTTTAGCTTCTTTGTTCTGGTTTTCTTGTTCAGACGAAGAAGTGACAGAACCGGTTGTCATTCCTGAACAGCCGGAAGAGGTGGCATCTTTGTTGCAGCAATATAATACCAATGTGGCAGCACTTCAGTTGATGGCTGAAGGAGATGTTAATATTGTAGACTATACGGAAGATGGCGAGTCTGGATATAAGTTGACATTAGACAATAATTGGATGGTGGGGGCTTCCAGTTCTGCTGAGGTGGACAACGATATTCCGGTAATGGGAATTAATGAAGCCGGATATTGGGTATATCAGTTGAACGGTACGCAAGTGGAACTGACAGACGTGAGTGGTAATGCGGTTCCCGCTTTGAGAAAGACAGGAAAAGGAGTGTTCACGCCGCAGATTGCATTGGGGGAGGACGGTTGCTGGAAGATGTCTTTGAACGGTGTGCAGTGGAAAAATCTTTCTACTGATGTGGTACCTTCATTGGAAGCGAAAACGGCTGCCAGCTATTCATTGTTTAAGTCGGCTTCTGTAACGGATGGTGTATTGTCTTTACAGACTGCAGTGGGAGAACTTTCTTTAAATATGGATGCTTCAGCTTCTACTTCAGCTAATGCTTGGAAGAAATTCATGATGAAAGCGGAGGATAATGTGTTGCTGGACTTTTCGTATGCAGGATATATGCATGGCGAAGTAGCTCCTCCTGATGTCCGGATGGATTTTGATACTCCGCTTACTGATGCCAATGGTAATAAATATTATAACGGTTATATAACCGGTGGGGCACAGGGAAGTGCTATTTATAAGGTATATAATATTGAAGACTATGGAGCTAATGGAAATGATGAGGTTTCTGACCGTCCGGCATTGATTAAGATTTTGAAAGAGGTAATGAAGTGTACGGAACAATTAGCGGATGACGGTAAGACATTTAGATATTATATTGGAGGAAACAATGCCAATGCAATTATCTATTTCCCTGTAGGAAAGTATATTTTACGTGGAGGGAATGATGCGGAAACTGTAGAAACCTTGCGGCTGACTATGGGAAATATTATTTTCAAAGGAGCAGGCCGGAATAAGACTACTATTGAAATGGCAGTTCAGAATAATGCTACAGATCCAAAAAAAATGTGGTCGACTCCTAATATGCTGGACTTTAAGCATAATTCAGATTTGACAGAGTTGACAACTGTGACGGGAAATGCGGAGAAAGGAACATTCTCAATAGAAGTTGCTTCTACTTCAGGTATTAATGTGGGTGACTGGATTTGTGTGTCATTGAAGAATAATGATCCGGCACTTGTGGCTGAAGAATTGGCTCCTCATGCAACTTCTTCTAATTGGACAGAACTTAATAACAAGGGAGTACAAATTTATGATTATCATCAGGTAAAGCAAATTTCGGGCAATACCCTGACTTTCTATGAACCGATTATGCGTAAGATTGAGGCTAAATGGGGATGGAAGGTTAATCAGTATCCGCATTATGAGAATGTGGGAGTGGAAGACTTGACATTCTTGGGCCACTCTAAAGATGACTTTAGACACCATGGCAGCGCGGATGACGACGGTGCTTTCAAGCCCATACAAATGATTCGTCTGACAAACTCCTGGATGCGACGGGTGAACTTTGAGAGCGTGAGTGAGGCACATTCGTTTGTATCGTGTGCCAATGTATCAGCTTACGATATAGAAATTTCAGGCAACAGAGGTCACTCTGCCATTCGTTCGCAGGCTTCTTCACGTGTGTTTATTGGTAAGGTGTATGATCATAGTGATGGTAAAGTTGCAACTGATAGTGGAGGACATAATTTGGGTGATTATATGGAAGGTGCAGGTCAGTATCACGGATGTGGTGTGTCGAAGCAAAGTATGGGAGCTGTTATCTGGAACGTGAGATGGGGAGATGATTCCTGCTTTGAATCGCATGCTACTCAGCCGCGTGCTACTTTGATTGATATTTGCCAAGGTGGTTTTGTGGCATGGAGAGAAGGTGGTGATGACGAACAGTTGCCCAATCATCTGAATGATTTGACAATATGGAATATGACAGCTACCAGAGTGGTTTGTGACAAAGGTTGGAACAATAAATGGATCTGGTGGGATGATAATAATATATGGTGGAAAAACATGCCGCCAATCATTGTGGGTTGGAAAGGTACATCAGTCCCATTTGATACCTCTGAAAATCAGATTAAGTACTACGAAAGTCTGGATGCACCGGTGTCACCAAATTCTCTTTATGAAGCACAATTGAAACGACGCTTGGGCTATGTGCCGGGTTGGCTTAGTGCCTTGAAATAAGGTTAGTAGTGCATTGTCTTTGTGCTCTTGGGAAGGCTTGGAGTACAAAGACAATGTCGTATATGCGAGTAGAATATTTTGTAAAAACACGAAATTTAAAAATCGAGTATCATGAACTTAACACGAAATCTTTATTTGCTTTTTTTGTGTGGAATGTGTATTCCGGCTGTGTATGCAGCCGGTAACATAACGGCAGATGAGACAGTACAGCAGACGGTGAATCAGGATGCGAACGAAACGAAGCTGAAAGAACTTGCAGAGTTTCGTAAGAAATATAAGTTCCCGGAACCGAAGGCTTCTGAGAGTGAGCTGAAGTCCGCACAGATGGGGCTAAAGATGCTGATGTTGCAGCGTACGGGAGACTATACCGTGACAGGAGCAGATTTATGGGGTGAGAAAGTGATGAACCAGCATCTGAGGGATGTGGCAAAAACGGTGCGTGCGCTGTCATACGGAGTGCAGAAATACGGTAAATCAGCCAAAGGTGATTTGGATTTATATCTGGATTATCTGTTTACACATAATTTTTTCCTTCGTATGCCTAAGCTGGTATATAGCAACTATAGTGATGTACGAAAGATTCCTACTGATTTGATGAGTGCCATTCCGGTATGTGATGAGGTACGTAAGGCTAAAATGATTGCCGCCGTACAGAAATTACTGGAAGTGGATGTGATTCGTCAAGGAGATAAGGCTATCTTGAACTGGATTAGTTCGGACTATATTTTCAACATTGTGCCATACGTGTTTAATCTGGCACTGGCTAACCCGAACGACCAGCAGGCTGTGCAGGACTTGCAGTTGCTCTCCGGCTTTCTGCGGGTATGTACGCGCTATAATGTGGGCAATAAGGACATCCTGAAGCCGGACGGTACAGGTTTCCACCACAATGCGCATTATAACGGATACATGTATTCTTACAAAACGTGGGTGGAATACTTCTATCGTTTCAAGGGGACTTCCTTCAAGATTGACCCTAAATCGTACGAAAGACTGAAAAAGGCTGTCGTAACGATTTACATGACTGCTGTGCGTGCAGAAGGTGATAAGAACCGGATTTATGCCAACAGTATGGCAGGACGCCATCCTTTCTATAGTATTGAAGTGCCCTTTACGCAGAAATTGTTTGAACAGTTGATTGAGATTGGAGCGGATGCCACAGGTACGGATTTAGATAAGGAACTGGCTGCTTATTATAATTACTTCTTTAAGACGGATAAGTATCCGGTACCGGCAGCTGATGCCAACGGATTCTATCAGTATAACTACAGCTCGGCAGGAGTGTATCGCCAGCCGGGATGGGTGGCTGTGATGAAGTCGCCTACGGCTATGCTGTGGGGAAGTGAGATTTATAACAAGACCAATCGTTTCGGACGTTACCAGAGTCACGGTACGCTGGAAATTCTGTACGATGGGGGACTGGTTCCTACAGGTTATCCTTCTAACAATGAGAACAAGGGTGCCGGATGGGACTGGAACATGATGCCGGGAAGTACGACAGTACATTATACCGACTGGGCGGAAATGATGCCTTACAAGAACGACAAGGACCGTTTTGACCAGAAGGCACGGACAAGTAACTTTGCTGGGGCTGTATCCATGAAGGATTACGGACTCTTTGCTACCGCTTTTGATCAGGATGACCGTTGGGGAAGCCAGCGATTTACTCCTACCAATCTTACTTTCTGTAAGTCGGTGTTGGCTATCGACGGTATGTTGTTCAGTATTGGAAATGGTATTTCTGCAAAGGGTGATTATGCGGACAACATGATTACGGCTACGAACTTATTCCAGTCGGTAGTAAGTAAGCAGTACAATAAGTTGACTGTGAACGGACAGGAGGTAACGAAGGGAAATCGCCAGAATTATGCTTCTTCAGAACCTGTGACGATGATTAATCCTGTTTCAACCGGTTTCTTTGTTCCGGCGGGTCACGATGAACTTACAGTGATTTATGACGAACAGGAGACGCCTTCTTCTGTAGGTATGGCTGGTAAACCGGCTAAAGAAGTGGTGGCAAAAGCATATATGAACCACGGGGTGAAACCGGAGAAGAAGTCTTATTCTTTTGTAGTAGTTCCGGCAGCGGATGAAGTTAAGATGAAGGATGTGGCCGACCGTCAGACAAAAGGAGAATTATTTTCGGTAGTGGAAATGCAGGATTCCTTGCACATTATTAAATATGCACCGAAGAATGTGCTGGCTTATTCATTCTTTACTCCTGCGAAGGGATTGACTGCCGGTGAGGTAGTTTCTTCGGCTACGGAATTGTTACTGATAGAACAAAAGAATACGGATGGTAGTCTGTCGTTGGGTATGGCTAATCCGAACTTGCGTCCTAAACTGCTGGACAAGAAGAACTGGAAAGAAATTCCTACTCCTGCATTTATTGAACTGAAGGGTATCTGGCAGATGGATGGAAATGTGCCTGGTGTGTTCTTAAAGACAATGGAGAATGGAAATACGGAAGTGTCTTGTTTGTTGCGAAACGGACTTCCTGTGTATATGAAACTGGTGAAACAGAAATAAATTCTGATAGGGTACTGGCAGGAAAACTCTGTCAGTGCTCTATGATAATTTGGTGTGTTGTAAAGATTGCTCTTTTGTACAAAAATAGCACATTTTTGAAACAAAAGAAGTATAGTCTTTATAACGCAAATTTCGTATTTTTGTAGTGGTTCAAGCTGCGCAATAATCAAGAAAAACACATTGCTTGCTAAACATTTTATGGCAACGAGACAATCAATTATAACCTAAATAAATTCATAATAGCATGATAAACAAAAGGAATTATCTCTGGACGCTATCTCTGGCGTTTTTGCTGGCGGCGTGTGGAAAAGACGATGGACCTACTGCTGTGTATGAGAATGCCTTTCCGTTGGTAGTGACGGCTCAGAATGTGGGCTTTGAAGCCGATAAGGCTGCGCAGCTTTATGCAAAAGGGGAGAACATCGGCGTTTCTATGTTGGAAGAGGGTACAGATAATCTTGTGGAACCCTATTTTAATGTCGGTTTTAATTCAGGAGGTATCGGAAGTTATTTTACAGCTAACCAAAGTGACTCTGTTCCTGTGTTTCCTTCCAATGGAGATAAAAGGGACTTAGCTGCATATTATCCGCGTATGGCTGAAGTCACCGATAACCAGTTAAACGTAGATTTGACTACGGAGCAGGAATTGGCTTTCAATCTTCAGTTTGACAGAGTGAGCGGGTTGAACAAAGATAACCGTGAGGCTGCTTTTAAACTGAAGCATGTGTTTGCTATGGTTTCTGCAGACATTACTCCGGAAGTATTCTATTCCAGCATGAAGGTAGAAGTTAAAAATACGGCCTTGAAAGGTAGTCTGAATGTGTTGAACGGAACGTTGACAGAATCGGAAACTGGTACGCTGACATTAGCGGACGCAAGTACTGCGGGACGTTCCAGGGCTACAGCTACTGCAAGTAATAAGTTTAGAGCTATGCTGTTCCCGGTTCAGTCACAAGAACAAGACGGAAACGAAGGGGAAGGTGCAACTGAAACACCGGCAGCTACTGTAACGCCTGTCATTGTGATTACTTTGTTGGATGAAAACAACGCACAGATTGCAGACCCCATCGAGGTGAAAGTGACGGATTACATCGCTACGGTACCCAGCGCTATCAATACAAAATTTGAGATAAAAATTGATGTGAACTTCGTTCCGACCGTGAAAGTAACCAGCTATCCGATTACGGTGGAAGACTGGGAAATAAGTGGTGAAATTGGAGTGGAAGGAAATGAACAACCGGAATAATAATAACCTTAATAATATAACTTTATGAAAATGTATTTCAAGAATTTGATATTTGCCCTGGCAGGTGCGTTGGCAATGACTGCCTGTTCAAATGAGATGGAACAGCAGTTGGCTGAAGGTAGTGGCAATGGTGGGCAGGATGTGAAATTTACTGTCGGCATTGAAAATCTGTCGCGTACTACTATTGCGGACGGAACTTTAAAAACTGAATTTGTGAAAGGTGACGAGATTGGCATCTTTGCTTATAATGGTGAAAGCGTAGTTTCTTCAAATATCAAATATACTTATAATGGTTCTGGGTGGACATCGGATGCTGCAATTGCAGCACAGGACGGTGTACAGTTAAACTATTATGCCTACTATCCTTACAGTGAGTCTGTGACTGACCCAAGCGCAATCAATGTGACTGTAAATTCAGATCAGGCAACAAACGGATTTAGCAAAGATGATGTGCTTACAGCCCAGAATACAGAAGCGGAAGCAGGAGCGACTTCTGTAAGCCTTACTTTTGCGCATGCAATGGCTATGGTGCAGGTCTCATTAATGGAAGGTACTACGAGTGATGCCAATGCAACAGTTACTCTCCAGAGTATTTTACCTGTTACATCAGTGAATGCGAAAGATGGATCCGTTACTGCTGCTAGTGGTGCGTCTGTAGGTGTAGCGATGAAAAAAGCAGCAGAGTCATTGACTTATCGTGCTGTGGTACCGGAACAGACCATCACAGCTGGTAGTAAATTGCTGACAATCGTAGCCGGTGGAAAAACATTTGATGTGACTTTTAGTAAAAAAGTAAGCTATGAACGTGGTAAGTTTTTGCAGATTACTGTAAAAAATTTAAATACACTACCGGATGGGGCTGAAGTTACGATTGGTGGAGCTGCAATTGATGGATGGACTCCAGGTGAAAATCCTGAAGGTGGTGAGACGGAAGAGGTTCCTTTGATTCAGCCATTTGGAGATAATCTTCCTTCGGTGCTAACTGATACACGGAATTTTAATGATGAGAGCTGGTTTCAGTTGAAACATGCTACAGATACTTTGGGAACTTTTGCTTTGGAGAGTGGCAGTGAGACTTTATGGGAAAAGGTTGCAAAATTGACTTATACTTCTGTTTGGGATCCAACTGCAAATGATGGCAAGGGTAAGGCCGTAAATAATAGTTGGTATGTAGCTGCTATTGGTTATAATCATGTAAAACCTATATACGTTGAAGAAGGGAATTCGGTTTATAAAGTAACGTTGCAAATAAAATCTAATGAAAATGAACTAGGTAAAATTTCTCCTTTGGTGTTTACATGCAAGTCAAAGAATTTAACCGATGACCATTATAAATGGTCGTTTGCAGCAAGTACAAATCCAACTTCTTTTAATAAGGAGACGGGTGCAACAACAGTTTTTGTAACTCCTAGTACTTCAGATACTTGGCAAGAGTATGTATTTTATATAGACTTTTCATTGATAAGTTCAACTACTGGCTCTATTCCAGGTAATAATGCTCAAAATCCTGCAAAATTTGAATCTTCTTCAGATGCTGATATAGAGAGTGGCTTTGATTTGAGAATTTATACTAATAGTGCGGCTACGGCAGCTATCCAATCTGTTAATGCATCAATTTATGTAAGTGATGTGACAATGGAACCTTATCAAGGGCAATAATAAAAATCTTAATAATATGAAAGCATTGAATAAAATCTTTATTGCAGCTATTGCGGCAACAGCCATGACTGCATGTAACAATGAATTGAGTGAACAAATTGCGTCTAACCAAGGCGGAGATGTAAAGTTTACAATGGGTATAGAAGGCACTTCGGCTTCCAGGGTTGCCATGGAAGACGGATCCTATCAAGCCTCTTTTGAGAGTACAAATGCTGTTGGTATTTTTGTAAAAGAGGTAGACTCTTATTCTAATCTGGAATATACGTATAATGGAAATGCCTGGACAGGTGCTACTGTGAATGTACCTGCGGATGGAGTGTATACATATTACGCATACTATCCCTATGCTGCGTCTGCAACCAGTACGGCCATTGCTGCAGAGGTCAGCGCGAATCAGGAAACAGGTGGCTATTTAGCTAATGATTATTTGATGGCTAACTACTTGACTGCTACCCCAGGACAGGCAAATGTAGACTTGCAGTTTACTCATGCACTTTCTTTGGTAGAGGTGACTCTTTCAGGACCGAATGCAGCTGAAGATGCAGTGGTTACATTGAGTAATATGATTACGGATGCTACAATGAATCTGGAAGCAAGTACTGTGACACCCGGAGAAAAGAAAGCTAATGTGACTATGGATAAGTTGACCACATCCATGAAGTACCGTGCTATTGTGCCGGAACAGACTGTTGCTCAGGGTACAGCATTGATGACTATCGTATCAAAAGGAAGAACTTACAAAGTTTCTTACAAAGCTTCTAATGTAAAATTTGAAAGAGGAAAATATATTAGCTTGAATGTGGAACTGGGATCTTCTTCTGCACTGGATTATACCGTTACGATTACTTCCCAAGGTATTACAATATGGGATGAAAGTACGAATCAGCCTGGTGATGCTTCAATTAGTGTTGCTGAGTTGAATATCCCGCTGCCAACGAATGGACAAGTGCTTGAGACAATTACTTCTAATTGGAGTGCGTCGACAGTTGAAAATCAAATAGGCTCTGATAAAGCAGAAGGATGGTATAAAAGAAATGGTACTACAGGCACTGAAATTCCTGTTTCAATAGTGTCACCAACAGAAATTGGATATGATGAAGGTGAACAGGCATTGACTATAAAGAGGTCTAATGAATCCAATGGACAGTGGAATAGTGACAATGTTGTATATCATTCTTGTACACCTTTGGAAATAGGACAATATGAATTGTCTTTTGAACTGAAAGGTGCTACTGTAGAGGGTAATAAAACTGCATATGGGACAATTGGAGTTGGAATGTCTACGTCTGGAGATAATGCATTGTTTAGAATACCGATTCTTGCTGATATAAAGGATGAAAATGGTGATTCAACAGGAGAAAAGGATTACGGTAGAACTCTTACAACGAAAGCGGCTACTTCTGAATATGTGACGGTTACTACAAAATTCAATTTTAATGAGATTTCTACGGAGACTAAATCTTCTGGTTTGCTGCAGGAGAATTTTACTGAAGCTACTGCTGAACACGTAAATAAAGGAGTTAATATTATTTTCTATTCTAATAAAGTAACTATAACTAATCCTTCTGTTCTTTATATTCGTAATATTAAGCTGACTAAAGTTGAAGAATAAAAAGTGAGAGTTGTCTTCATCTTATAATAACAAGAGCTGTGACTGGATAAGTCACAGCTCTTGTGGTTATAAGCTTGCAGTAACCTTTACCATGCAGGTCACTGTAGGTAATTATCCTTTCCGCACGATTTATTAATTCAGCATACCCCGTCACATTCTTCTGAACGCTTTTGCGTATTCTCTGTTTCACAGTGCGGAATTTGTATCCCACACTGTGAAATATATATCCCACACTGTGGTTTTTGTATCCCACAGTGTGAAACAGAGAATTCTTCTTTGTGTTGGAAAGAATACAGACGGAGAAAAGGAATTTTATAAAGGAGTTTTCTTAACAAACAATTATTGTCCGGCCATGCGGTGAGTCCGTGTAAAAGCTTATCTTTGCCATAGAATGAAATATCTATGAATTTATTTTGTGAATCAAGATAATTATCGTATTTTCGCAACAACATGCTTACCCCGCTTCCCATCAGATCAGCGCGCTCAGGGTAAGCCTTTTATTTTTTATGCCTATGGTGAAAGTCCCTTATCCCAAGCATCTCATATCGTTTGCTGACCAAATTTCCTTACTTAAACAACGTGGACTGTCCTTCAAGGATGAGGCAAAGGCTTTGCATTTATTGCAGAATATCAGTTACTATCGGTTAAGTGGCTATTGGTTTACAGACACTTCTCTTTTTTCCAATTCAATGCGTCATGCTAAAATCCTGGCAAAGATTGATGAAGAGTACCAGCGTAGTGATGAAGAGTTTGTTACGGCATTTAAGTCTAAATATTCCGACCGTTTTCCTCCAAGCTGGATGACAATGGAGATTACATCGTTCGGAACATTGTCTATTTTCTAAATACAATCAATCCGAACCATTCATTTGTCACGAGATTCAAAGAGTTGTTGAAACGTTATCCTTTGATTGATGTTCGGGCTATGGGGTTCCCTGAGAATTGGGAGAATGAAGGTATATGGGATGAAAAGAAACAGGGGAACGGAAGTTTATAAAGGGTCTTCCGGAACAAACAATTCTTGCAGGAGAAAATGCGGTGAATCCGCGTAAAAGCTTATCTTTGCAAAATAGTCTTTGTATGTAAATCTGCAATAGAATGATAAACAAAATTGTTGTTAAGGGTTATAAATCAATAAAGGAGCAGGCGGTGGAGTTGCTGCCCATAAACATTCTCATCGGAGGAAATGGAATAGGAAAAAGTAACTTCATCTCTATTTTTACGCTTATACGTAACTTATATGAGCAGAACCTGCAAAACTATATTCTGACTAAGGGGGGAGCAGACTGCTTGTTGTATATGGGGAAAAAAGAGACGGAACATATCGGTTTCGACTTGTTCTTTGCCAAACGTGATCAGGAAGCCCATAATCGCTTTATTGTGAAATTAAAGGAGGCGCAGGATTCTTTGTTCATTGAACGTGTGGAAACAGCGTTTAACAGCGGGGGAGTATGGCACGGACAGTTGCATGAAGCGAACCGCCAGGAGTCTTCCTTCAAAAATGATTATACCGGGCAGGCGTTTTATGTGAACAGCCTTTTACGTGAATTTGAGGTTTATCATTTTCACGATACGGGTGACCGTTCTCCAATGAAAGGAAAATGCAACATTGAAGATAATATAAGCCTGAAAAGCAACGGGGCGAATATAGCAGCTTTTTTATATTATTTGAAAGAGAAGTTTCCTAAACATTTTGCGCGTATTGAGAAGACGGTGGCTTCGGTTTCTCCTTTTTTTGATGGGTTTAATCTGATGCCGAATCGCCTGAATGAACAGTTGATTCAACTGGAATGGAAGCAGGCGGGAGCAGTGGATACTTATTTTAACGCATATCAGCTTTCAGACGGTACGTTGCGCTTTATTTGTTTGGCTACATTGTTGTTACAGCCAAATCTGCCGCAGACGATTATTATTGATGAGCCGGAGTTGGGGTTGCATCCAGTGGCGGTAAATAAGCTGGCTGCTTTGATCAAGAAAGCTTCTGCTAAAACACAGATTATTATTTCTACCCAATCGGTAAATCTGGTAGATAATTTTGGACCACAGGATATTATTGTGGTAGACAGAAAGGATAATGCTACGGTGTTTAACCGGCTGGATGCTGAAAGTCTGGATGTATGGCTGAAGGATTATAGCTTGGGAGAAATCTGGGAAAAGAATGTCATTGGCGGGCAGCCTTTAATGTGAGCGGGTATGAAGAGAGTTGTTTTTATAGTGGAAGGTGATACGGAAGTCAGTTTTATCCAAAAGTGTGTGATTCCTTATCTGTATTTGAAAGGATTTACCAACCCGATGAATGCCCAAAAGATATTGACTAACAGAAAACTGAATAAAAAGGGGGGTAATGTAGGATTTGATTATCTTAAGAATGATGTGGCACGTGTTGCTGCAACAGGGAACGTACTAATTACTACTTTACTTGATTTCTTCAGGCTTCCTGTGGATTTTCCGGGATATACTACGGATAGTCTCAAACTGGCGGAACTGGAAACAAAAATGAAGGAGGCGATTTCGGTTGTGATGGATGCTTCCTGCTTTTTACCATATATTCAAAGGCATGAGGTGGAGTCTCTGATGTTTACGAATATGGATGGTTTTAATATTGTAGTGGATGATGAAGAGTCATTACGTGAGCTGCAGCATATAATGGATTCTTATCCTACCCCAGAAGATATAAATGGAGGGGCGGAGACTGCACCTTCAAAGAGATTGATGCATATTTTCCCTTATGAAAAAACGACTGATGGAGAAATGATTCTTGAAGCATTGAGCATAGATGATATTCGTACACGTTGCCCTCGCTTTAATGAATGGATGACGAAATTGGAAGAGGGAATAAGAAATGATTATTTTTAAGGCCATTTTCCACCTGTATGGTAGAAAATGACCTTTGGGGTATGTTTAGATTATAAAATCAGTCTTTGTCAATCTTTAAAATACCACCGGTGGTGGAATTGAAAATCACGCGGGTGTTTATTTTCTTGTCGAACAAGCCGTCTACCAGTACTTCGGTGTAGCCAAACTGGGTGAATGCCATTTCGTCGTTGAAAAGTTTTTTACCCTGATAAGTTACAGTAACATTTCCTTTACCCGGTACATTGTAGATGGCACCATCTGCTTTTTTCTTTTTCTTGTCTTGTTCCGGCATGGGAAGGGTAGAAGTGTTGCGGATGGAAACATAAATCGGGTCACCAGCCAGATTCTTGGTCGGAAGTACTCCTAACTGGGTGGAGAAACGAGCGGCAACCTGTTCTTGTGCGTCGTTACTGGGTTCTACCAATATTGTGAAGACTTTATCTGTGCGGTCGGTAGTACCGGTAAATGCTTGCATCAAGGCCTTTTCTTGTTTGTTCAGCTGGTCAATAACCAGTTGAAGAGAAGCTCCGTCCTTTGGCATGGTTTCCGCCTGGCCGCGCAGGATGGTGTTCTTGCTGTCGCGTATGTTATAGATTTCGCGGGCGGTCAGTTCTGCCATTTTTGCGCTGGAGCCAGCCATGAGGATGTCTTCTGTCATGTATTTGCGGGCATTCTCATGAGGCTGTGGCTTCTCTAACTTGTAGTCAGGGAGAGATTCTTTTTCGGTAGAGGTCGTATTGATGGCTTTTACAATCCCTTTGTCGGTCAGTTCTACATTGGATGCCATACTCTTATCTTTCAACTTCATGATGTAGGCTTTGGTAGAGTCGGGCACTCCTACAAGGCGGACTTGAATATCCTTGATTTCCCAATGGCTTTCGGGCTGTGAGCTGATATTGTTCAGGCGCAGGTAGCGGCTGGCATAAAGGCTGAAGTCGCCCGGCTGGTAGTCTACCTTGGTGGCAATGATGTCAATGGCTACTTTGGTTTTGGGCAGGAAGTACACGATGCCTTCGCCTGCCTGTGGCACATAGCTTTCTTGGGAGTAGGCACTCAGAGAGGCCAGCAGTCCCAATGCAATGATTCCTTTTTTCATATTGTCTGTCATTTAGTTTCCATTAGTTGTTTCCATGCGGCCGGCAATGCGTCTGCAATGTCACCGGAAGTCATGCCGATTACTCCCTTTTGCTGGCAGGCGATGTCACCGGCTAGACCGTGTACATAGACACCTAAGCGGCAGGCTTCTTCGTGTGTGTAGCCTTGTGAGAGCAGTGACAGGATGACGCCGGTAAGTACGTCGCCGCTTCCGGCTGTGGCCATACCCGGATTGCCTGTAGGGTTGAAGTAAGTCACTCCGTCGGGGGTAATGACAGCTGTCCATGCTCCTTTCAGTACGATGTAGCATTGCAGATGAGCCGCCAGTTCTTTCGCTTTTGACAAACGCTCGTAGCTGTTGCTGCAGCGTCCGATGATGCGTTCCAGTTCCTTGATATGTGGAGTAAGAATGCTGTGGCGGGGAATACGGGTCAGGTAGTTACGGTAGCTGCTGAAGATGTTGAGTGCATCTGCATCCAGAACCAAAGGAATATAGCAGTTGCTTACCTGGTCGAACAGGGCCTGCACCGTGATTTCTTCCTGTCCTAATCCCGGGCCGATAGCTACAGCCTGGAAGTTGTCGAGGTCGGCAGCTTCGGCAAAGCAGCGGTCGTGTACGTCATCCTGCACCATGGCTTCAGGCACGTTGCTCTGTAGCAGGTCATGGTTGCATACAGGGGTATGTACGGTGAGTAGTCCGATGCCCGAACGCAGGCAGGCACGTGAAGCTAATAGGGCAGCCCCTCCCATACCGTAGGAACCGGCTATCAGCAGGCCGTGTCCGAACATGCCTTTATGGGCAAATTTCTTTCTTGGCTTGATGAGCGCACGCATTTCGCTGGCTTCGGTAATATAATAGGGTGTCTTGGCTGATTCGATGAATTCGCGGCTGATACCGATGTCGAGCAATTGCCATTCGCCTACCACATCTGCGTTTTCGGCAAAGAGGAAAGAGAGTTTAGGCAACTGGATACTCAGGGTCAGGTCGGCCTTGATGATATTTTGTCGGATGTTATGGGTATTGTCTTCTCCCATCAGTCCGGAAGGGATGTCGATGGATACTACTTGGGCAGGAGAAGCATTGATGTATTGTACTACGGCTGCAAATCCTCCGCTCAGCGGTTTTTGAAGCCCGGAACCGAACAGGCCGTCGATTACTACGTCGTGGCTGCCCAGATGAGGCGGGTCGAACTGGTTGCTGACTTCAGTGTAGTTGGCAAATCCGCTTTCTTTCAGGCGCTGGATGTTGGTGAGGCATTCTTCAGAAAGGGTACCTTTTACGTTGAACAAATAGACTTCTACCGGATAGTTTTTCAGGAAAAGGATGCGGGCTACAGCCAGTGCATCGCCCCCATTGTTGCCCGGACCGGCAAATACGACAAGACGGTGTGACTTGTCATATCGCTCGCTGATAGCTTGTGCCAGCAGACCGGCGGCTTTTTCCATGAGGTTGATTGACAATATAGATTCATGGGCGATGGTATATGCATCTGCCTCTTTTTGTTGTGTACAACTTAAAATTTTCATTGTATATATAAAATAGCTATTTTGTCGGTAAAAGTACGAAAAAAGCCTCGAATGGGATATATATTCTATTGAAAATATCTTTAAATACTCAAGAGGAAGTGTGGAGGTTTTAGGGAAAATCCGTAAATTTGCACAATTTCTAAAACTAGATTATAACATGGATACGATTCAGATTAAAGACAAGCGTTTCAAAACGTTTATCCCAGAGGCGGATATCCTGAAGGAGGTGGCACGTGTAGCCAATGAAATCAATCATGACTTGGAGGGTGAAAATCCGTTGTTTTTGAGTGTGTTGAATGGCTCGTTCATGTTTACGGCCGATTTGATGAAACATCTGACGATTCCATGTGAGATTTCTTTTGTGAAGCTGGCTTCGTATGCGGGAACGGCTTCTACAGGAAAGGTGAAAGAACTGGTAGGACTGAATGAAGACATTTCAGGACGTACGGTAGTAATCGTGGAGGATATTGTGGACACGGGATTGACCATGCTGCGTTTGCTGGAAACCCTGAAAGCACGCAATCCGAAAGAAATCCGTATTGCCACGTTGCTGGTGAAACCGGATAAGTTGCAGGTAGATTTGGATATAAACTATGTGGCGATGAATATTCCGAATGATTTTATCGTGGGCTACGGACTGGATTACGATGGCTTCGGACGGAACTACCGCGATATCTATACAGTGATAGAGTAATTTTTTTATTTATTATAAGACAACATGTTGAATATTGTAATTTTTGGTGCTCCGGGTTCAGGTAAAGGAACTCAGAGTGCTCGTATTGTGGAAAAATATGGCTTGAACCATATTTCTACGGGAGATGTATTGCGTGCAGAAATCAAGAACGGCACGGAACTGGGTAAAACTGCAAAAGGTTATATCGACAATGGTCAGTTGATTCCGGATGCGTTGATGATTGATATTCTGGCTAGCGTATTCGACAGCTTCAAGGATAGCAAAGGTGTGATTTTCGATGGATTCCCTCGTACAATCGCTCAGGCTGAGGCTTTGAAAGAAATGTTGAAGGTACGCGGACAGGAAGTTTCTATCATGCTTGACCTGGAAGTTCCTGAAGATGAACTGATGACTCGTCTGATTAAACGTGGACAGGAATCTGGTCGTGCTGACGACAATGAAGAAACTATCAAGAAGCGTCTGGTGGTATACCACTCTCAGACTGCTCCGTTGATTGACTGGTACAAGAACGACGGTAAATATTGCCACATTCAGGGATTGGGTACTATGGACGGTATCTTCGCTGATATTTGTGCGGCTATTGATAAACTTTAAATAATAAAAAACTGGCGGGCCGGTGACGGTCTGCCAGTTCTTAAACTTGAATTTATGGCTGAATCGAATTTTGTTGATTATGTAAAAATCTACTGCCGCTCCGGAAAGGGAGGCCGTGGCTCGGTGCACATGCGCCGTGAGAAGTATATGCCCAACGGAGGTCCGGACGGTGGCGACGGTGGTAGAGGAGGTCATGTGATTTTGCGGGGAAACCGCAATTACTGGACATTGCTGCACCTGAAGTACGACCGTCATGTGTTTGCGGAACACGGAGGTAACGGCTCGAAAAACAAGAGTTTCGGAAAGGATGGGGCAGATAAAGTCATTGAAGTGCCTTGTGGAACGGTTGTATATAACGCCGAAACAGGGGAATATGTGTGCGACGTAACGGAGCACGGACAAGAAGTCATCTTGCTGAAAGGCGGACGCGGAGGATTGGGAAACTGGCATTTCCGTACAGCGACTCGTCAGGCACCCCGTTTTGCCCAACCGGGTGAACCGATGCAGGAGATGACGGTGATTTTGGAATTGAAATTATTGGCGGATGTAGGTCTGGTAGGTTTTCCGAATGCCGGAAAATCCACTTTGCTTTCTTCAGTTTCTGCTGCACGTCCGAAAATTGCCAATTATCCTTTTACCACGCTGGAACCAAACTTGGGAATTGTGTCTTATCACGAAGGAAAGTCTTTTGTGATGGCGGATATTCCGGGTATCATTGAGGGGGCCAGTGAAGGAAAAGGACTGGGACTGCGGTTCTTGCGTCACATTGAGCGCAACTCATTGCTGCTGTTTATGGTACCGGGTGATACGGATGACATACGTAAGGAGTATGAGATTCTGTTGAACGAGCTGGCTACCTTTAATCCGGAGATGCTGGACAAGCAGCGGGTGTTGGCCATTACGAAATGTGACATGCTGGACGAGGAACTGATGCAGATGCTGGAACCTACATTGCCTGAAGATATACCTCATGTCTTTATTTCTTCGGTATCTGGAATGGGTATCCAGCAGTTGAAAGACTTGCTCTGGGCCGAACTGAATAAAGACAGTAACCAGTTGGAAGCAGTACGTCGGGAAGCCATCGTACATCGTCCGAAAGATATGACCAAGCTTCGCAAGGAGCTGGAAGATATGGGCGAAGACGAAGATTTTGACTATGAATACGAGGATGTGGATGAGGATGATGACTTTGACTACGAGTACGAAGAGGTAGACTGGGAGGACGAACCACAAAAGTAATGAATAATCTGACTGATGATAAAAGAATGTTGGTGTACGGCCCGAAAAGTTCGCACACCGACATTTTTTGTTTCTCTACGACACGTCACGGAGGTTGCAGTGAGGGGAATTATGCTTCGTTTAACTGCAATCATTATTGTGGTGATGTGCCCGATAAGGTAGAACGGAACCGGAAACTGCTGTGTTCGTTGTTGCCTGTGCATCCCCGGATGCTGGTTGTACCTCATCAAACGCACGATACGGTGGTGAAGGTCGTGGATGAGGCTTTTTTACGGCTCTCTTCAGAGGAACAATTGAAGCAACTGGAAGGAGTGGATGCGATGGTCAGCGACTTGAAGCAGGTCTGTCTTTGCATTTCTACTGCCGATTGTATCCCGGTGCTTTGCTATGATACCCGGCGGAAAGTGATTGCGGCGATACATGCCGGATGGCGGGGAACAGTGAAGCGCATCGTGGAAAAAACATTGGACAAGATGGCGGAACTTTATGGCACGAAGGGAGAAGATGTACAGGCTTATATCGGGCCGGGTATCTCTCTGGATGCTTTTGAAGTGGGAGATGAGGTGTATGAAGCCTTTGAAGCAGCCGGATTTGATATGGCTTGCATTGCCCGCAGAGATGAAAAGTGGCACCTCGACCTTTGGAGAGCCAACCGGATGCAGTTGCTGTCTAAAGGAGTAAAGAAGGAGAATGTGGAAGTAGCAGGGATTTGTACCTATCAAAATTATACGGATTTCTTCTCGGCACGTCGACTGGGCATTCGTTCCGGACGTATTTTGTCGGGGATTATGCGGATGTAGAACCATTTAAGAAAATAGCGAAATGGATTTGAAAATTGAAGTATCAGAGGAATTACGGCAGGCTTGGCCGCAGTTTCGTGGAGCCGCTGTATTTGCGACGGTAAAGAATTCTCCATATAGTGAAGAACTGTGGAAACGTATCGGTGAGTTTACGGAACTTTACCGTCAGAAATATACCATTGATTCTATCAAAGAGATGCCTGCCATTCAGGCTACTCGTCAGGCTTATAAGAAATGTGGGAAAGATCCCAGCCGTTACCGTCCTTCTTCAGAAGCTTTATGCCGCCGCTTGTTAAGAGGACTTTCTCTTTATCAGATAGATACGCTGGTCGATTTGATTAACTTGGCGTCCATCAATAGCGGACATTCCATCGGTGGCTTTGACCGGGATAAGATTCAAGGAGACAAGCTGGTATTAGGTATCGGAAAGGCGGGTGAGCCTTACGAAGGTATTGGGCGTGGAGAATTGAACATTGAGGGAATGCCCGTATATCGTGATGCCGTGGGAGGTGTAGGTACACCGACAAGTGATAATGAACGGACAAAGATTTCATCGGAAACCACTCATCTGTTGGCTATTATGAATGCATATAGTGGAAGTGAAGGTCTGGAGGAAGACGTACACTATATGGTGAACCTGCTGGAAGAATTTGCGGATGCCCAGGATGTAGAACTTTATTATTTTGAATAGAATGAATCGCTTGATTGTAATACTTGGGCTGTTGTTCCTTTGTATGGGAAATATGCAGGCTGATGAACCTGTGAAAACAGTATTTACACACATGGAGCGTAGCCATGTCAGGGTGCATACACCGGGATTGTTCTCAAAGGGAAATAGCGTGGAGATACACTTAGAGTGTCTGGCTGATTCGCAGTTCTGCTTCCCGCTTCCCGGAGGAAAGGTCATTTCTGCTTATGGAAGCCGTGGTGGACATTCGGGAGCAGATATAAAGACCAAGGCCAATGATTCCATTCTTTGTGTGTTCGACGGTGTGGTGCGCATGGCTAAAAGTTACGGTGGGTATGGAAAGGTGATTGTGGTGCGGCATTTTAATGGATTGGAAACCGTGTACAGTCATAATTCCAAGAACTTTGTTGCACCGGGTGATTCAGTAAAGGCGGGTCAGGTAATAGGATTGACCGGGCGAACCGGACGTGCTACCACAGAGCACCTACATTTTGAACTTAGGGCCAACGGACAACATTTTAATCCTGGATTATTATTTAATATGTCTACCCGTGTCCCTTTGAAACGTACGCTGGTATGTACCAAAACAGGAAAACATGTGAAATTATCTCCTAAAAAATGAAAGAATATGGATATTGAAAAGATATTGACAGAAGGAATTGTATTCAGAGGCGGGAAGTCTTCTGACGGAAAAAAGAAAGAAGAGAAAGTAAAGACCAAGGCTAAGAAGAAAACCTACATTACGGGTTTGCATGGTTCTGGCTCTGCCAAGATGAAAGCGGAATATCGCCGCCGGAGAGCCAACAGACACAAACAGGGATAAAAGTGAACAAAAAACTGTATTCAGTTGTTAATATATTTGTAAAACTAAAAAAAGAAGATTATGAGAAAATTATTTTTACTCGTAGTAATTGTAATGGCTGCCATTACAGCCAGCGCACAGGAAGGTATTTATTTAGGTGGTGGTATCAGCTTGTGGAGAAACAATGATGTAGATAAGACTTCATTCTCTATCACACCGGATGTAGGTTATAATCTGAGTGAAAAATGGGCCGTAGGTGTGGAATTGGCTTATGCACACAATGGTTATGATGGTGATAAGCTCAATAGCAATGCGTTTGCTTTGGCTCCGTATGCACGTTACTCTTTCTATGAAAACAAGATTGTACGTTTGTTCTTGGATATGGGATTTGGATTCTCTACTTACAAAGAGAAACATGCTGATTCAGTAAATGGTTTTGAGATTGGAGTGAAACCGGGCCTGGCGGTGAAGTTGAATGATAATTTCAGCTTTATTACTAAAGTCGGTTTTGCGGGTTATCGTGACGACTATTATCGTAATATGAGCGGAAACGGATTCGGCGTTGCTTTGGATGGCGAGAATATCTCCATTGGTATTGAGTATGAATTCTAATAAGGACGATTGAATAATTAATAGATAGGGAGCAAAAAGAGGTGAAAACTTCTTTTTTGCTCCCTTTTTATTTGTATCTCCGCTTTATCTTTTTAAATTTGTGTAATTCATCTATTATTTGAGCTTATGAAAAAGATTGCATGCATAGTGGCAGGTTTGTTCGTAGCTTTGACAATGGCCGCACAGACAAAAGTAACCTGGAGTATGGAACTTGGACTGGGTATGAGTACCTGGATGGGAAAGGATGCCGGAGACTCTTCTCCATTGTTTAACCAGAAAGTTGGAGTAGGAATTGATGTACCTTTGAGTGGACTGGTGTCATTCCAGACCGGATTGTATTGGGCATCGAAGGGAGCAAGCATAGACGTGGATTATGTAGGGGCTAATACGAAGAATGTGGTGGATATGCACGTAAACCAGAACTATTTTGAGATGCCTTTGCTGGCTGCTTTTCATGTAGGTACAGCCGCTAATTTTGATATGGTGTTCACGGCAGGTCCTTATTTGGCGTATGGAGTGAGCGGTAAGCGAAATATCGACATTGATGATTTGACAGTTTCCTATAACACGTTCGGTGAATCAAAGATTGACGGAGAAATAGTTTCAGGACTGCGCCGTTTTGATGCCGGCGTGATGGCTGGTGTGGCACTCGACTTTAAACGCTGGACGGTAGGACTTGACGGAGAATTTGGATGTTGCAAATTAGCCAGCAATTCAAAGACACGCAACTTGGCATTCTTTTTCACTGCTGGCTATAAATTCTAATTCTTAGAGATTTTATGTATGCTGGATGGCCTGTACCGTTTCTTTACGGGCAGGCTATGCAGCATTTTGAGAGCTGCCAAGTGGCGGTCGCGCCAAATTCGGTAGCTGAGCACGATTACAAGAAAAACAGTTCCTAACAGACATACCCAGCCGAACAACTCTTTCAGGCTGGTCAGCATGGTTTGGGTGTTTACTTCATTATAGAGTTGTATGACTGATACATCCGGCATCCACTCGTGCTGGTTGTCCATGTCTCTACTTAATAACCCCCAGTTATCGCGTTGCAGGTGTTTCATCCAGCGGTTCAATATGGCTGCTCCCAGCGGGGTTGCAATGCTGGTACGAATGAAGCTGAGTACGCACAAGGACTGGAAGAAATGCTTGAAGGGGATATGTTTCGCGACATAAATGGTCAGCGAAATATAAAGCACTCCATGGCCGATTCCTTTTAGAAAGTTGGGCAGATACAAACTTTCAATATTCAAATCGGGGTATATCAGAAAATACATGTAATACTGGTACATGACAATCAGTGTAAATCCGACAGAAATCAATAGTTTATATCCTTTTTTTAATACTGCTTGCCGGAAGAATACGATGCCTGCTCCAGCCAGGATTCCTGCAAATACACACCAGTTCAATGAAATGGCATTTAGCGTATCGTACTGTAAAATGGAGGTCATAAACGCATTCTGCAGTACGGAGGAGGTGGTGAGAAACAGACAAAGCATCAAGAACAGGAACAATACTACGGGGAATTTCTTGTAGCGGAATACCTGCGGATCTATATATGGGTGCCGTATGGAAGTCATCCGGTTAATGTTTATCAGTAAGGAAACTACGGCTATTACAATGCAGGAGCGAATTTGTACGCTGTCCAGCCAGTCGTAAAAGTCTCCATAGATACAGATAAAAACAATCGCGAACAGCATGGCTGTCCATAAGAGGAGGCCTATCCAGTCTATGCCATATAAGGGAATCTTTTTACCCAGTCGGATAGTCCGTGTCAGGCACATGACGCAAATCCATACCACCATCAGCATGCCGATGACAAACCAGTGCATGTATTGCCAGTTGGCCCAGTCGTTGATGTGCATGGTGACCAGTCCGGACAACTGTATACTTTCAAGCACGATGATATAGATCACGGGATAGAACACCGAGAAATTTCCGGAAGGTGTGATGCTCAGACGGGTATTGGAGAAACACTCGAAGGTACCCCACATGCGGAAGAATCCCGATACGAAGCATACACAAATCATAAGAAAGATGTTGTCTGTATGCATGGTAATCAGGTTGCATAGAATGAGTACCGGGCATACCGTCATGAAAATAGACCGGGTGGTAAACCGGGATTTCAGACGGAACAGTATCGGAAATATAACGGTCATACCGATGAAGGAGGCATAGGCTGCCATGGTTACATCTTCCTGGATACATCCTAATGCGCTCGACATCTGGGTAGCAGCCGGCAGGAAAACTCCTCCGTTAAACTGAAAGACCATGGCAAAGAAGAGCGACAGGACGATGCAGACCGGAGTTGGTAAGAATTCTTTGAAGTAAGAAATCTGGGGACGTGGTTCAGCCATTTCTTGTTTACTGTTTAACGTAACATTCTACATTCATTCCAGCTCTCAGGCGTTGCAAGTCTTCGGGACGGTTGTTTTCTGTAAACTCGATACGGACAGGGATGCGCTGTTCTACCTTTACGAAGTTACCCGCCGAGTTGTTTTGTGGAATAAGTGAATAGGAAGCTCCGGTAGCATCCGAAATAGAAGCGATACGTCCTTCAAATTTTACATCAGGAATAGCATCTACTCTTACTTCCACCAGCTGGTTTCTCTTCATGTCGGTAGTCTGAGTTTCCTTGTAGTTGGCAATGACCCATTTCTCCGTACCATCTACCAAAGTTACCAAGGCTTGTCCAGGCTGAACTAACTCTCCTTCATGAATGTTTTTTCGTCCGGTCACTCCGTCTGTAGTAGCCAGAATCACTGTATAAGAGAGGTTCAGTTTGGCCAGGTTGAGTGCAGCCTCTGCCAGTTTAATAGCCGATTCATTCTGTTCCAGGCGCTGGGTCTGTTCCTGCTTCTGTAGCAAAGTTGATTGCTTCTGGCGTAACAGCTGTTCATAGCGTGCCTGTGTCGCTTCGTAATCCGTTTTTACCCGGTCGAATTGCTGGGGGGTAACGGCTTCTTCTTTCAGCAATTCCTGATAACGTTTGTAATCCGTCTGAGCATTTTGCAGACGAATACGCTGCTCATCAATGGCTGCATCCGTTACGAGGATGTTGTTCT
>ULPL01006178.1_pt1 | contig 66361 bp, 49 predicted proteins | sample 1953481 | NCBI WGS metagenome assembly ULPL01 (sample SAMEA4835628, study PRJEB28245) | human gut metagenome | biome: gut microbiome; material: fecal sample | place: Denmark | collected 2008 | reverse complement strand
CACGCAGATGCCTGCCGACTTCCAGGCGTTTTGGGAGAAGCAGAAGGCCGAGGCGGCCGCTTTTCCCCTGACCTATACCAAGGAGCTGGCTCCGGAATATTGTACGGACAAGGTGGATTGCTACCTGGTGAAGCTCCGGTTGAACTCCCGCGGGCAGGCGGTCTACGGCTACCTGTTCTACCCTAAGGACGCCTGTGCGGGCAGTTGCCCCGTGGTGCTCTGTCCGCCGGGTGCGGGTATCAAGACCATCAAGGATCCGCTCCGCCACAAATACTACGCCGAGCAGGGCTGCATCCGTCTCGAAATGGAGATACATGGGCTGAACCCGACGATGTCCGACGAAGAGTTTCAGGAAATCAGCAACGCCTTCAACGGCCGCGAGAACGGCTATCTGATGAACGGGCTGGACAACAGGGACCATTATTACATGAAGCGGGTCTATCTGGCGTGCGTGCGCTGCATCGACCTGCTGACCTCCCTGCCCGAGTGGGACGGCCGGAACGTGATTGTGCAGGGTGGAAGCCAGGGCGGGGCCTTGGCGCTGGTTACGGCGGGGCTCGATGCCCGTGTGACGGCCTGTGTGGCCAATCATCCCGCTCTGAGCGACATGGCCGGCTACAAGGCAGGGCGTGCGGACGGCTATCCGCACTTCTCCCGTGTGAAAGGGATGGATACGCCTGAAAAGGTGCAGACGATGGCCTATTACGATGTGGTGAACTTTGCCCGCCTGGTCAAGGCCGACACCTTCCTGACGTGGGGATTCAACGACGACACCTGTCCTCCCACCACCAGCTATGCCGTCTACAACGTCCTGACGTGTCCGAAGGAAGCGCTGGTAACGCCCATCAACGAGCATTGGACGTCGGACGACACCGAACGCGGGCACCTGGAGTGGATCTTGAAGCACCTGAAGTAGTTCAGGGTTTCAGCCAGCGGTCGAAGAACGCGAGCACGGCTTGCTGCATCTCCCGGTTGAAGAAATGCGTCTCGTCCCACAGACGGGTGACGAGGCGGTCGGAGGCGCCTTGGCTTTTCCACACGCTTTCCATTTCCCGATAGGCATCGTTCACGCCCTCTACGGGGAACAGCTTGTCGCGCGTGCCGTTGAAGAGCAAGGTCGGTTTGGGACAAGCGATGCTTGCCACGTGCGGATAGTCCAGGTAGCGGCGCAGGCCGGGCACCAGCATGGCGTAAGCCGAGCCGCCTTTGTTCTGGTTGTTGGTCGGCGTCATGAGGCATTCGGTGGTGTTCATCCAGCATACTGAGGCCGATGCGCGGACGGCATCGGTCAGTGCTCCGAGCATCCACGAGCGGTAGGCACCCATCGAGAAGCCCAGGCAGCCCACGCGCTCCTTGTCCACGAAGGGCAGGGAGGCCAGGAACTCGGCGCTCCGCACGTCGTCCAGGTGGATGAAGGCGCCCCACGAAGTCCCCATTTGCAGGAAGTTGGACGCCAGTGCCTGCTGGACGTCGTAGCTGACGCCCTCTTTCCGTCCGCGTTCTCCCCAGAGCAGGGCATCGACGGCCAGCACCACATAGCCGTGGCGGGCCAGGTAGTCGCCCGTGTACTGGCCGTCGTAGTATCGGTCGACCCACTGGTCGGCGTCTTTCATGACTTCGGGAGCGACGTGGAAGGGGCGTACCATCTTTTCTTTGCCGATGGAGAAGTGGGCGCCGTGGTCGTGAAGCAGGACAATGGCGGGGAAGGGCCCCTCTCCGTCGGGCACCAGCAGATAGGCCGGCACGCGGCACCATCCGGAGAGGTTGAACACAATCTTGCGCGCTTCGTAGCCGTCGCGGCGTTCGCGGTCGGTCACTTCCAGGCCGTATGCCTCCGGTGCCGGCGGGATGTTCTCCATACATTCCATCAGCCGGTTGCGGGCGCGGACTTTCCACGCGTCGAAGTCCGTTTCTTCCGCCGTTCCCCAGGCGAGGGGGAAGGTAAGCTGTTGTTTCATCTGGCGGTAGAAGACGGGCATGTTGCCGGTCACTTCGTAGGCGGTGCTGTCCGTCTGTGCGGAAGCGGTCAGCCAGGCGGAGAGAAGCAGGAGGAAAGAGCTGAGGTATTTCATGATTTGACGGTTTTTTCGGATGTTTTTCTGACAGACAAATATAGGGCTTTTCCACGAAATGGTTATATTTGCGTCCTAATTATTGTGTCATACTATGAAGCAGAGATGGTTATTGTGGATGCTGGCCGTGCTGACGGCCGCTGTTCTGAAAGCCCAGCCGGAGGGTTCCTTCACGCATTATTCGTCGGACGACGGTTTGTCCGAGAACACCGTCATGGACATGTTGCAGGACAGCCGGGGAAACATGTGGTTCTCTACCTGGAACGGCATCAACAAATTTGACGGATATACCTTCAAGACTTTCAAGGCCCGTCAGGACAATCAGATAGCCCTGACCAGCAACCGGGTGGACAACATGAAGCTGGACCGCTACGGATTCATCTGGCTGCAGACGTATGACGACCGTGCCTTCCGTTTCGATCCGCGTACGGAAGTGTTCGAGTCGGTGCCTGCCGAGGGAGAGCCGGGCAGCCAGACGGCCATATCGTCCATCAAGGTACTGCCGGACGGCACGGTGTGGCTCCTCACCCGTCGGGAAGGTGCCGTGCGGATTACGACCGATTCGACGGATTATCGGCTGACGTCGGTGTGGTACTCGCCGGCATCGGAGCGCTTGAGGGTGTCCCGTGTCTTCGATGTCTGCCAGGCAGACGGGGCGGAGTGGGTCTTGTCGGACAACGGGCTGGTTTGTTTCACTCCCGACGGGGCCGAACCGGTCATCTATTTCGAGAATGCGGAGGAGGGAAAGGACTCGTTCAAGAAACGCCAGAGCTTCTACGTGATGGAAGATTGCGGCGACTGCCTGCTCTTCGGCTCCGGTAACGGGACGGTCTGGGTCTATCGGAAGAAAGACCGGACCTTCCGGCCGGTCCAGCTCGATGCCGCCTCGCGCATCAGCGGCATCAAGCACCTGAAGAAACTTTCGCAGGTCGTGGTGGCCACCGTGTCCGACGGCTTCTTTGTCTACGACCTGCCGACCAGCCGGACGGAGCACTATGCAGCCTCCCGGTTGCCGGCCGAAAAGGTCAAGAGCATCTATCGGGACTTGTCCGACGAAATCTGGTTCGAACAGGACGTCGTGGGCGAGGTGGCCCATTTCAATCCCTATACCCGGAAGCTGAAGTGCGAGAAGGTCTATGCCGAGCCTACCAATACCGACCGTTCCCGTCCGGCTTTCCACATCCACGAGGACATCTTCGGCACTTTGTGGGTGCATCCCTATGGCGGCGGCTTCTCCTATTTCGACCGGAAGAACAACTGCCTGCGTCCGTTCTTCAACAGCATGACGGGCGAGAACTGGCGTTTCTCCAACAAGATACATTCCGCTTTTTCCGACCGTCAGGGCAATCTGTGGATGTGCACCCACTCCAAAGGACTGGAGAAGGTGACGTTCCGCACCGACCGCTTCCGGCTGAAGGTGCCGGTCAACCATTCGTATGAGTCGCTGAGCAACGAGGTGCGGGCCCTCTGCGAGGACAAGGACGGCAACATGTGGGTGGGGCTGAAGGACGGCATGCTGCGTGTGTACAACCATCATCGCGAAGAAATCGGTTACCTGACGGAGGCCGGAACCGTGTCCCATAGTGGGAAGCCCCTCTTCGGCAACACTTATTTCGTGATGCAGGACAGCCATGACAACCTGTGGATCGCGACCAAGGGAGCGGGAGTGGTGAAGGCCGAACCCCTGCCCGGCACGCTTCGTTACCGGCTGACCCGCTACCGCTACAGCGCCGACGATGTCTACAGCTTGTCCGACGACAATGTCTATTGCCTTTACGAAGACCGTCGCGGACGCATCTGGGTGGCTACGTTTGCCAACGGCATCAGCTATCTGACTCGCAATGCGGACGGTAAGGAGGTCTTCATCAGTCATCGGAACAATCTGAAGGGCTTCCCCATCAAATATTGCAGCAAGGTGCGCTGCATTACCGGCGATGCGGACGGACATATCTGGATAGGTACCACCGTGGGACTGCTGATGGTGGACGACGGCTTCGACCGGCCCGAAGACGCCCGGTTCTACCATTACCTCCGTGCTCCCGAAAAAGCCAACGCATTGAGCAATAATGATATCCATTGGGTCAAACCGACGCGGGAAGGGGAGCTGTATGTGGCAACCTTCGGCGGCGGACTGAACCAACTGGTCGACCTGAATGCCGAAGGACAAGCACGCTTCAAGGCCTATACCGTACGCGACGGTCTGCCGTCGGACATCCTGCTGTCCATTCAGGAAGACAAGAAAGGCCAGTTGTGGATCAGTACGGAAAACGGATTGAGCAAGTTTACACCTGGGTTGGGGCGTTTCGAGAACTTCCAGAACAAGTACAGCAATTCCAGCATCCGTTTCAGTGAGGCGGCTTCGGCCTATGCGTCGGACGGCAACATCCTGTTCGGAACCAATCATGGCATTTTCTATTTCAATCCCGATTCCATCCAGAAGAGCGTCTACGTGCCTCCCATTGTCCTGACGCAACTGCTGCTGGCCAACGAGAGCGTGAAGCCGGGTCCGCATTCCGTGTTGAAGTACACGCTGGACGACACCCGTGAACTGACGCTTTCCCATCAGGAGAATATCTTTTCCATCCAGTACGCGGCCCTTGACTATACCAATCCTTCCGACATCCAGTATGCCTATATGCTGGACGGATTCGAGAAGAACTGGAACTACGTGGGCAAGCAGCGCACGGCCACCTATACCAACCTGCCCAAGGGGCACTATGTGTTCAAGGTTCGTTCGACCAACGCCGACGGCGTCTGGTCCGACAATGTGCGTACGCTGGATATCGAAGTGCTGCCTTCCTTCTGGGAGACGCCTTTGGCCTATTTCCTGTATGTGTTGTTCTTCCTGCTGATTATCGTGACGGCGGTCTATATCCTGTTCACCATCTATCGGCTGAAGCATCGGGTGGCCATGGAGCAGCAGCTGACTCACATGAAGTTGCGTTTCTTCACCGACATCTCCCATGAGCTGCGTACGCCCCTGACGTTGATAACCGGTCCTTTGGAATATGTGCTTCAGAATACGAAGCTGCCTGCCGAGGCCAGGGAGCAGTTGCAGGTCGTGGAGCGGAACTCCAATCGGATGTTGCGGCTGGTCAACCAGATATTGGACTTTCGTAAGATCCAGAACAAGAAAATGAAGATGCAGGTGCAGCGGCTGGAGATTGTTTCCTTTGTCCGCAAGATTATGGACAACTTTGAGGCCGTGGCCGAGGAACATCACATCGACTTCGTCTTCGAGACGGAGAAGGAGGCCGTCTATCTGTGGGTGGATGCCGATAAGTTCGAGAAGATTGTCTATAATCTGCTGTCCAACGCCTTCAAGTACACTCCCGAAGGGAAGATGATTACGGTTTTCGTCCACGACAACGGGCAGACCGTGTCGGTCGGTGTGCAGGACCAGGGTATCGGCATTGCCGAGAACAAGAAGAAATCGCTGTTCGTCCGTTTCGAAAATCTGGTGGACAGCAGCCTGTTCAACCAGTCGAGTTCAGGCATCGGCCTGTCTTTGGTGAAGGAGCTGGTGGAAATGCACAAGGCTTCCATCACGGTAGACAGCAAGTTGGGTGAAGGCAGCTGTTTCAAGGTCGATTTCCAGAAAGGGAAGGAATATTACGACGAGACGGTGGAATTTTTGCAGAACGACGTGGAGCAGGGTGGTGCAAAGCAGGAACAACAGACTGCTGTGGAGGACAACGGGGCTTCGGAAGGAAACAAGGGAGAAGAAGGAACAGAAAATACGGATGTCCGGAGTACGATGTTGCTGGTCGAAGACAATACCGAACTCCGTACCTTCCTGCGCAGCATCTTTGCGTCGGAATTCAGGGTGGTCGAGGCGGCCAACGGAGCGGAGGGGCTGGAAAAGGCTCTCAGCCTGGTACCCGACATCATCATCAGCGATGTGATGATGCCCGAGAAAGACGGCCTTCAGATGATGCGCGAGCTTCACGACAACATGACGACCAGCCACATTCCGATGGTACTCCTCACGGCCAAGACCGCCATTGAGAGCATGTTGGAGGGGTTGGAGTATGGAGCGGACGATTACATTACCAAGCCCTTCAGCGCCACCTATCTGAAGGCGCGTGTAAGGAATATCCTGGAACGCAGGAAGAAGCTTCAGGAAATGTACCGTGAGAAGCTGATGAACATAGTAACCTCGCCTGACGAGCCGACGGCGGAAGAGAGCAAGGCCCCCGAGATGTCGCCCAACGACCGGAAGTTTATGGACAAGCTGATGGCGTTGATGGAGAAGAACCTGGACAACGGCGATTTGATTGTGGACGATCTGGTGAAGGACATGGCAGTGAGCCGTTCGGTATTCTTCAAGAAGCTGAAGTCGCTCACGGGGTTGGCCCCTGTTGAATTCATCAAGGAAATGCGCATCAACCGTGCCGTCCAGCTCATAGAGACCGGTGAATACTCCATGACGCAGATTGCCTATATGGTGGGTATCAACGACCCGCGCTATTTCAGCAAGTGCTTCAAGCAAAAGATGGGCATGACGCCTACGGAATACCGAGACAGGAAGGCTGGGAAGAACTGATGTTTTTCCCAGCTCAAACGGTTGCTTTTCCCAGCCTAAACCATCGTTTTCCCCAGCTTAAACTTGTCGTTTGCCCAGCTTAAACTGATGGTTTGTCCAGCTTGAACAGATGTCTTTCTCCGTTCAGGAGTTGATGGGGCCGATGAATGGCTTTCCCAGATTAGGCTGGACCATCCTTTTGATTTATAACTATACAGCATACTTTCTTTGGCAAGCAGTGTCGGGCAGCAGTTGGCCGGCACTCTTGATATGAAAAGAGAGGCAGTCCCAGGACGAACCTGGAACTGCCTCTCTTATTTGAATGGGTGATCAGTTCTGATTAATACCAGCGCGGGTCTCCTACCTGATAGTAGATCATGTCTTCGTTGCTGATGGTGAAATCACCGTTGGCAGCATCGGCAAAGCCAGGATCGGCTTCGGTGGCAACTGCAGAGTGGTCGTCTTTGTACAGACTTGCCCACAGGTTCGGACAGTTGTAGTAATAGTTGTTGCTGTATTTTGCACTGGCCTTGAACTTGGAGCTTCTACCCCATGAGCCCGATTCTGTAGCGCTCGGATTGGCGGTACCTATTCCATAGAACAGGCAGTTCTTGACGGTGAGCAGACTGCTTTCGTCGGTCTTGTCCATCTGGAAGAGTCCATTGTTGTTGGAGTTGTCCAGCGTACAGATGTTATAGAAGGTACAATTCTGGAAGGTCACGTTCGTTGTGCTGGCTACCTGGCAGCGGAGCAGGGTTCTGACACCGTTGCTGATGGTGGTATTGCTGACCGTAAGCGACTGCAAAGCACCTCCACGAAGGTCGAAGCCGTCGCCTCCTCCGTCATCGATACCATCGATGATACAGTTGTTGATGACGATATTTCCAAACGTTCCCTTGGCATTGTTGTACATGATGTGTTTGCCCATATTGCGTATCTCGCATCCTTCGATGGTCAGTGTACCCAGATTGGCATCAGCACTTTTCAGCTCGAGTATGTTGTCTGTATCACCCTGGCCGTCAAAGATGAGGTTGGTCAATGTCAACGAACCGATAGCCGATCCGATTACGAAACGACCGTGGATGGAGGGCTTGTTGGTCGGAGCCGCTGCAATGGCAATGGCTTTCGTCAAGGTGTAATTGCCCATTTCATAGGTGCTGCCTGTCAGGAAGAGGCCTGCTCCTTGGTCTGCTTCGATGGCTGCAACCAGGTCGTCGCCTTCTGCTACCAGCGTCATGCCGCCGGTATCGATGGAAGTAGTGAATTCGATGGTACCACGTGTGCGATTGTCCAATTTCAATACAGCTTCATAATCAGTTTCAGGGGTCAATCCTACGATGGTGGCATATCCGTTGGCGATGTCTTCGGCCGTTACCGTATAGGTGACAGAAGCCGCTGTGCTGCCTTCCTGGGTCGGCGTTACCGTAATGGTGCTGGCTTCCTCACCGGCAACCCAACGCAGGGTGACGGATGTCGCTGTAATGTCTGCGTCGCTGACGGACTGGAAGATTTGTTCAGCTTCGGTAGTGAATACGGTTGTGGTCCAGTTGGATTCTTTGCTCTCGCCTACAGCCTTTATGCGGAAAGAGTAAGTGGTCTCGCCGGCCAGTCCGGTAATGACGTACGGATTTTCCTTGATGTCTGTATAGGTCTCTGTTGCCGTGCCTTCGCAAGCCATGTTGGGGTCGTCGGCAAACAGCTCAATGGTGTAGGACTGGGCATTGGCGTCCGACAGACATCCCCAGCTGGCACGGATATTGGTACGGTCCTGGATGCGTATCTCCAATTCTGTCGGTGCAAACAGACGGTCGTATTCTACGCTCGTCAGTTCTTCGGCTTCGTCATCGCAGGAGACGGCAGTGAACGCCAAAGCGCACATGCCCAATGTATAACTGATTCGTTTTAATATCTTGTTCATAATGTTTCGCTATTAAATATAGAGTGAATGATTAATAACCGTAGTAGTTTACCAGCTGGCCGTTGCTGCCATCGATAAATACCTTCCAGATAGGCCAGAACATCTTTTCGTTGGGATCGTTGACATAGAGATAGTCAATGTAGCGCTGGATGCGCGTATTGTTCTCTTGGATGTTTTTGTTGGCTTCGTCGTCACTGCCGCTTCCCTCTTCACGGAAAGTGAACCAGTAGGAGCTTTCAGTGAAATTCTCTTTCCCGTAGTCATCTGTATCGCCGGCTTCCAGGCCATAGACTGTATATCCGTCTGCGTCTGTAGGAGCGGCATCCAGTCCTTCATTGTAGTAAATCTTGGCGGGATAGCCGGAATATTCTCCAGTACGCTTGGCCAGACGTTCTATCTTGGCTTTTGTTTCGGCTAAAACGTTGCTCAACTGTCCCCAGCGCATCAGGTCTACTTTGCGGATGGCTTCTCCGGCAAACTCGAATTTACGCTGGTCCATAATTTCCTGTTGGAAAGCTTCCTGGCTGGCTGTGGCATTGCTGAGGATGGTCGAAACCTTGTCGGAAGGATATGCGCGGTTCAGAACCGGCTGCATGTACTGGCCGGCGTTGCTGGGACCGTTCAGCATGTTTTCGGCTTCGGCTGCCATCAGGTAGATGTCTGCATAGCGCATTACCTGGAAGTTGATGCCGTCGTCGTTGGTTGATGTCACGATGCGCTTCATCCATTCGAAACGGAGCTTGCCAAAACTCCAACCGCCACCGGAAGTTCCGCTGATGATTTTGTTGGAGGTTGTTTTGTCGCCGTCCCAGGTATAAGGCAGGCAAGTGATGTCGCGGCGTACATCGTCCTTGTCGTAGTCATACCACAGCGTGGGAGTCGGGCCGTTGACACCACCTTTGGCCAGCTTGGTCCATTGGTCTACCTCGGCGTGCTTACCGCCCCAGGTGTAGAGCACACGGCCACGGCCGCTGGCGAAAGGAATTTCGTAAATGGATTCCTGTCCGGCAGAAACATTTTCCTCACACAGGTTGCGGAAGTTCTGCTCGAACGAACCTAACTGGTTGCAGCCCTGGTTGATGACGCTTGCACATTCGTCCAGTGCGATCTTGTACATTTCGCGGCGTTCTGTTTCGTCTTGGATGTTGTAGCGCAAACCCTCGTTGGGCCATTGGGAGTAGCCTGCTAGGAAGAGGGCTACACGGGCACGCAGACCTTTGGCAAAGGCCTTGCTACAACGCTCTACAGAAGTGGTATAGCTGTTCTCGTTCGGCCATCCCAAATAATTTTCTGCTTCCAGCAGGTCGTCCAACACCTTCTTCAATACGGTCACACGGTCTGTACGGGGTAGGTAAATGGTCTCTGACGTATTGGACTCAAAGCGGTAAGGTACGTCTCCCCAGGCTTTTACCAGATCGAAGTAGATGAAGCTACGAAGTGTCAGCAGCTCGCCGTAGAGTTGGGCCAGATTGGCATTGGTCAGGTCGGCGTTTTCTTTCATGCCTTCAAGAGCTTTGTTGGCGCGTTCAATGCCTTCATACATATAGTTCCACGCATTGTTGGTGGTGTTCATGTAGGTGTTGTCCGCACTGGCGGAATAAACGGCCAGGGATATTTCCTTGTCTGTGTACGGGTCCTTGGAGTCGTCCGCGTAATTGTTGTATATTTCGCAATCGGTGTTGATGCCGAAATAGGGGATAAAACGACCGCGGTAGGAGTTGGTCTGGCCAAATGATTCGTGGATGGCCATGACTGCTGCGTCTGCCAAACCTTCTGTTGAGAAGATCAAGTCGGTACTCAAGGTTGACTTGGCCGGCGCCTCCAAGTCGCAGGATGTAACGGTGAGCATGCCGCCGGCAAACAAGCTGAGAATATATGCTAATTTTTTCATTATCAGATGTGAATTGAATGGTTATTAGAAATTGATGTTTACACCGATGACCCACTGGCGGCTCTTGGGATAAGCTGAATAGTCTACACCCGGAGTCAGGTTCGTGCGGCGCATGGTCGATACTTCCGGATCGAAGCCTGAATAGTTTGTGAGGCAGAACAGGTTATAGGCGGTGGCGTAGAAGCGCAGGTTGCTGATGTGTATCTTCTTCAACAGGCTTTGGGGCAGGGTGTAACCCAAGGTCAAGGTGTTGAGGCGCAGGAACGAACCGTCTTCTACGTAGTAGTCGGTCAGGACGTACTTGCTGGTATAAGGAGACCACATGGTGGTGTTGGCGTTCAGAGCAGCCAGTGCTTCTGCATTGTTCCAATCCAGGAAGTTACCGTTGGCGTCGACGTTGGTCCAACGTGAGCCGGAGGCCATGGTGGAAATCAGGTTACGGTACTGGTATTTGGACGTCTGGGTATATTCGATGGCGTTGGCATTGTACACGTCGTTGCCGATGCTGAAGTTGAAGTTGGCGCTCAGGTCGAAACCGTACAGGCGTGCGTTGATGTTGAAACCGCCGATGGCGTCGGGGTTGGTGTCGCCGATAATCTGACGGTCAGCCGTCGTGATGGAACCGGTCTTTTCGGCTTTGGTTTCTTTCAGCTTCATGGAGCCGGGACGAACGGCACCGATGATACCGCTGGCGTCTGCCACTCCTTCTTTCAGTACCCAGGTACCGGCTGCTTGGGAAGCGGCGATGTCGAAGTCGGATACTTCATAGCGTCCGTCGCTGACGTATCCCCAAATCTGTCCGATGGGTTCGCCGGTCTTGATGACGAAGTCCTGGTCGATTTCTGTAGAAGCCCATTGGGTAGCGATGTTGTCGATGGACTGGAGGTCGCCCAACGATACTACCTTGTTCTTGTTGATGGAGATGTTGGCACCCAGACTCAGACCGAAGTTCTTCTTGTTGACGGCCGTATAGTTGACGGTGAACTCGAAACCGCGGTTTTGGGTTTCACCCATGTTGCGATACTGGTAGGTGTATCCGGTTCCTGATACAGGATATTCGATCAAGAGGTTCTTGGTATTGTTCCAGTAGCCTTCGATGGTACCGTTGATGCGGCCGCCCAGGAAGCTGTAGTCCAAACCGAGGTTGCGTGTATAGGTAGTTTCCCACTTCAGGTCGGGATTGGCCATTGTAGCCGTAGCGGCCAGGATGTTGTCGTAGCCATTGATCCAGGCTGTTGTCTTGAACTGGTAGCTCTGGTTGATTACGTCGGCGGGAATGTTGTTGTTACCGGCGGTACCGTAGCTGAAACGCAATTTCAAGTCGTCCAGCCAGCTGTGTGTCCCTTCCATGAACGGTTCGGAAGAAATACGCCATGCTAAGGCTGCCGAGGGGAAGAATCCCCAGCGGTTGCCGTCGGCGAACTTGGAAGAACCATCGGCGCGGAAGGTAGCGCTCACCAAGTATTTGCTGTCATAGTCGTAGTTGACACGGCCGAAATAAGAAAGAAGGATGTCGTCCGGATCGTAGAAGTTTTCAATCTCTTGCGGGGAGGTACCTGCCATGTTGGTCAGTTTCCAAGCGTCGCTGGAAGTAACCCAGTCGGGGAAACCTACAACTACGTTGGTCAGCACTTCGTTCTTCTCCAATACGTATTCGTGACCTACCAGGGCATTGAGGTGATGCAGGCTGCCTTTCGCGAACAACTTTTCGAAGTCGTAGTTCAAGGTATTGGTATTGCGGATCTTGGTACGATACTGTTTGGTCAGTTCGATGGCGGGCTTGCCTTGGGCGTCTGCCGGTACGTTGTTGCGTACGTAGTAGGTGGTAGTTCCGTAGAAGCGGTCTCTGTCATATTTATAGGTGTCGTAGCCCTGTTCGGTCTTGAACTTCAGGTTGTCGATGATTTCCCAGGTAACGGCGCCTGCCATGTTCAGCTGGGTGCGGAAGCGGCGTTCGTCGTTGTCGCGCAGGGCGGTCAGCGGATTGTAGAAGGAAGAGTTGGTTCCGTCATCGTCTCCCGCGTCGGATACACCTTCTACAGGGAACGGAGTGTACTGTACGGCATAACGCAGACGTTTGTCGGTGTTGAGCGTACTGCTTGTCTCGTTGGCGCCGGCACCGTTGATTTTGGTCTTCGACCAGCGGGCCTGCAGGTCTACCGAGATGCGCTTGTTGATTTTGCCGTTCAGCTTCAGGCTCAGGTTGTCGCGCTTGAAGTTGGACATCTGCATGATGGCCTTGTCGTCCATGTGGGCGTAGTTGAAGGCATATTTTACTCGGTCGCTACCGCCGTTGATGCTGACGTTGTGGTTGAACGTGTGTCCAGTGCGGCCGAAGGTGAGGTCCTGCCAGTCGTTCGTGGCTACATTGTCGTACAGGTCGATGTCGTTGTAGCTGCCGAAGTGTTCTTCATAGGTGGTTACATCACCCAGGATGTTGGCCAGTTCGTACTGCCATTCGGCATAGTCGCGTGCGCTGAGCACGTCCAGCGTCTTGGCCACTTTCTTCCAGCTGTAGTAGGCGTTGTAGCTGACGTTCACCTTGCCTTCCTTACCCGACTTGGTGGTGACGAGGATAACGCCGTTGGCACCACGCGAACCGTAGATGGCGGTGGAGGAGGCGTCTTTCAGGACGGTGATGTCTTCGATTTCGGAGGCGGGGATGTCGGAGATGGATTCAACGGGGAAGCCGTCCACGATGTACAGAGGTTCGTTGCTCTGCGTGATGGAGCCGCCACCACGTACGCGAATGGTCATTTCTGCATCGGGCGAACCTTCGGTGGTGGTAATCTGCACACCGGCCATCTTACCCGTGAGGGCCTCTGTGGCGTTGGCTACCGGCACGGCGGCCAGTACGTCCGAGTTGACCGTAGCGACCGATCCCGTCAGGTCTTTTTTCTTCACGGAGCCATAGCCGATGACTACGACTTCTTCCAATGCCTGCGCATCGTCTTCCATGGTGATGTCAATTCTGGTTTTCCCTTTGACGGCCACTTCCTGGGTTGCCATACCTACGTACGAGAAGACGATGGTGGCATGAGCGGGAACACTCAGGGTGTAGTTCCCGTCGATGTCGGTGATGGTACCGTTGCCGGTATTCCCTTTTTCAACTACGGAAGCGCCGATGACGGTTTCTCCCGTTTTGTCTTTCACGGTACCCTTTACGGTTACGTTTTGCGCGGATACGCTGAGCGATATCAAGGCTACCAAGAAGGATAGTAGCGCGGCGCGCGTGGTTTTCATTTTGTTAGACATTCTTTGCATGTTATTAAATAAAAAGTTAATTTTCGATTAAGTGTGTTCGACCACACTGTTAATTCCTCGGTGCAAATGTATATGATTGTAAACGAGAGAATGTGGAATATTTGTTCTTAGGGTGGGAATTTTTGTTATGTGTGCAGACTTTCAGAACAATCGGCCTAGAAACATGCTATATAGCATAAATATCCGTCTGAGTGTCTTCATAGTGAGGTTGTCGGCGTTCGGGCGGGCGTTTCCGGACAGGGGAGCCGGGTGTATTTTTTGATGCGGCGGGCGGACGGAAAACACCGTCCGGGGCTTAACCCAGGACGATGTCGGCTATTTCTTCCGTTTTTCCAACAATGTATCTCGGACAGAGGGCTTCGAGTTCGGTGCGCGGACGGAACCCCCAGGTGACGCCGCAGGCGGTGACGCGGGCGTTGAGTGCCGTCTGCATGTCGACGGCCGAGTCGCCTACATAGAGGGTGTCGGCGGCGGCGACGCCTGTGTCCTTGAGGATGTCGAAGACGACGGTCGGGTCGGGCTTGGGACTGACGCCGTCGCGCTGGCCGTAGACGGCGGCGAAGCGGATGGCGGGGAAGTAGTGGGCGATGAGCTTGCGGGTGGCCGACTGGTATTTGTTCGAGGCCACGGCCAGCTGGATGTGTTGCTCCTGGAGCTGGGCAAGGAGTTCGGGGATGCCCGGATAGGGACGGCTCTTGTCGGCGTTGTGCAGGTCGTAGTGGGGGACGAATTGGGCGCGTACCTTCAGAACGTTGGCTTCGGTCTTTTGGCCTTCGGGCAGGGCGCGTTCGAAGAGCTTGTTGATGCCGTTGCCCACCATGAACTTGTAGGCCGATTCGTCGTGTGTGGGATAGCCCAGTGTGCTGAGGGCGTAGTTGGTGCTTTGTGCCAGGTCGGCAATGGTGTTCAGCAGGGTGCCGTCGAGGTCGAATATAACCAGTTTTTTCATTTTTATGGGTCCTCCTTGATTTCTTCTGATTTTGGCGCAAAAGTAGCATTTATTTCGATAGGACGGCATGGTGCGGGAGGAAAAGCATTGCTTTGCGGGGAAGAAAACGGCCTTTTCCTGCCCGTAAAGCAATGTTGGGCGGGAAAAGGCTGATGGCCTTTCCGAAGGAGGCCGAAGTTATTCTCTTTAGGGAGTGATGCGGAACCAGTCTATGTCTACCCATCCGCCGTCGTTGGCCTTGATGGCGGGACGGGTGCAGAAGGTTCCTATTTTGGCTCCAATCCATTTGCCTTCCCTGGCCTGGAAGGGCCTGCCCAGCTGCTTGAAGTCCTTTCCGTTGAGGCTATAGCTGAACTGGCACATCACCACAAGGTCGTGCCCGCCCTCGCTTTGGGCTATCCTACGACCGTCGCAACTGAAGCGGACGCGCAAGTAGACGGTCGGATGGTTCAACGACGTGGAGGCATTTACCTGCTCGGGTGTCCCGTTTTCGGCGTCGGGACACTCTGCCTGCGAGAGCACCACGCCTTTGTCCGTATTTTCAAGCATGAGGCCGGCATAGTCGAGGCCCATCACGACGAGCCCTGTGCGTTCGCCCTGATATCGGTTGGTGGGCCTGAAGGTGAGCTTCATCGTGGCCGTGAAGTTGGGGGCAGGTGTCTTTTGCAGGAGCAGGTTGGCCACGTCCCAGAGGTTCCTGTAGTCTTCCACGACGGGATAGGAATAAAGACGGACAATGCTTTGGTCGCCGGCATAGTAGGCCCACTTTTCGTTGATGTTGGCGTGCCATTGCCATTGGGGCGAGAGTGTGAAGCCGTCGAATTCATCGTTCTCTTGCGGGGTGCAGACGGGATAGGCTTTGCCTACATGAGGCTTTCTGTAAGTCAGCACGGGCTGGCCGCATCCGTCGCCGTCCTTGTCCTCTCCGATGACGGGCCAATCGTCCACCCACTTCATGGGTTGCAGGTGGACCAGGCGGCCGTAGGCTCCTACATCCTGGAAGTGGAGGAACCAGTCTTCGCCCGTCGGTGTGTCCACCCAGGCGCCCTGATGGGGGCCGTTGATGGGAGTATCGCCCTGTGCCAGTACCGTTTTCCACTCATAGGGGCCATAGATGTGCTTCGAGCGGAGTACGACCTGCCAGCCAGTGGGTACTCCTCCGGCCGGATGGAAGATGTAGTAATAATCTCCTTTTTTATAGAATTTTGGGCCCTCGCACGTTTCGTGTGCTTCATGTCCGTCGAAGACAATGCGTGAAGGAGTGATGGCCTGCGTAGCTTCAGCATTGAGCTCGCAGACGGCAATGACGCTCTTGAGCCCGGCCCGACTTCCTGCATAGGCATGTGTCAGATAGACGCGTCCGTCTTCGTCCCAGAAAGGACAGGGGTCGATGATGCCCTTGCCTGCCTTTACGAGTACTGGTTCGGTCCAAGGACCTTGCGGGTCTTGGGCTTTCACCATGAAGATACCTTGGTCGGGGTCTCCCCAGAAGATGTAGAACAGCCCGTTGTGGTGGCGGATGGCAGGTGCCCATACGCGGTTGCCATGTTCAGGCCGTTCGGGAGTGGTCGCGGGAGTCAGTTTGTTGGGAATGGCGGCTCCGATGAGGCTCCAGTTCACCAGATCCTTGGAGTGGAGGATGGGCAGGCCTGGGAGGCAGTTGAAGCTGGAAGCCGTCAGATAGAAGTCATCGCCTACGCGGCAGACGTCGGGGTCGGAATAATCGGCATAGAGGACGGGGTTCCGGTATGTGCCGTCGCCTTGGTCGGACACCCACACTTTCGATACGTAGTTTCCTTGTTGGGCGGTCGCAGGCAAAGTGACCAGCAGACAGAGCCCCAAAAGTATTTTGGTGGTGTTCATGGTAGATTCTTTTTGATGTCTGATTGTATAATGGATACGTGTGAAAGTGTGTTTCTACTCAAGGCAGGATGTTGATTTCTACGGGATGCTCCAGCTCGTCTTTCCATTCCTGTAGATAGGCGAACCACTCTTCGGTGGTGGAATAGCCGAAGGTCTCCTTGCGCGAGGTGAACATGGTGTAGTGATGGAAGCCTGTCTGGCCGGGAGCCGAGAGGGTGTACAGATAGTTGTCGGCGTCCTTCACCTCCTGGAGGACGTACTTCCGGGGGATGTAGGTGGCGATGCCGATGGTTTCCTTGGCATATTTCACCGTGTCTGTTACGGGCCAATGCCTGCCCCAGCTGCCTGCCAGGCCCTGATGGTCGGAATAGGCCACGGTTTCGTTGCCCATGATGTCCTGTACGCCTGTGCAGAAGACTTCATTCCGGAGGGGACGGGCAAAGGTTGTCTCGATGTGCAGGTCGCGGTGGCCGGCATAGAGGAGGTAGCGTTGCGTCATCGAGAGTTCGCTTCCCTGATAGGCCCATCCCTTCACTTCCACCTCGACGACGGTGCGTATGGGGCCACTTGCCAGGATGCGTTCGGTGCGGCTGGCTATCGGCTTCACGTGCGTGGCCTTCTGTCCGTCCCAGCCCTTGAGAGTGCCTACGCCGCAACTGTTGCCCACGAGGAGTACGTCGTCGCCGAAGCCTTGTGCCAGCTGGGCATCGTTGGGATAGAATTGGCTTTTCTCCAGCTCCAGTCCCTTGTTGAATTTGCCATAGGGGTCAATGGTCTGTTTCTCATTGAAATAGATGCGGTAGCCCACCAGCTCCGATTCGAACATGGGGCCGTGGCCGTAGAGCATGTTGTAGAAGTTTGTGGTGCCGGGCACGGTGATGGATTGCACAGGGGCATGTTTGCCTTTCTTGGTGTCGCGCACCAGCATTTGGGCGAACACACGGGGCGGATAGGTCTTCTGAGTCTTGGCGGCCGAGAGGGTGACCGTCACTTGGCGGATGCCGCGGGCGGGCAGGTCGATGACGAATGCCAGTTCGTCGGGCAGGAGGTCTCCGTCCAAGTCGTCCAGTTGCGAGGGTATTTCCTGGCGGGCGTCCCTGACGACGGCCGAGCGTATCGGGAAACCTGCCTGCAGGTCGGCCAGGCGGATGACGGCAGGAGCGTCCTGGCGGGCCTTGTCCCATGTATTCTTCAGTTCGACCGTGAGGGTCAAATCCTCCTGGGCCGAAGCACAGAGGGCCGCGAGCCACAGGAGGCTTGTCAGAAGGGAGGTGTATCTTTTCATCATGTCCGGGTGGAGGTTATTGGTCGTGATAGGTTTCTCCGTTGACTTTCACGTCTTTGGAGTCCTTGACTTGCAGGACTTTCCCTTGGGTCTCGACCTGGGCGTTGTCGATGGTCACGTTCTGGGCCTGGCTGATGACGATGCCTTGGCGGGCGCCGTTGATGACCACGTCCTTGATGCCGATGTTGCGGATGGGCATTTCGGGCAGCCCGTTGAAGAACATGGCTCGGCCCACGTTGCTGGCGGTGATGTTCGAGATGTAGATGTCACGGAAGGCAGGCGTCTCCTCGGTGACGGGAGGTACGGAAGCCTTCATGCGGTTGGCCAGTTCCTCTTCGCTCTCTTCGCCGGCTCCCTTGCCACCATAGAAGAGGTCGAACAACAGGGCTTCGTGGGGGATGTCAATCATGTTGATGCGGTCGATGTGGATGTTTTCCACCACGCCGCCGCGTCCGCGGGTACTCTTGAAGCGGAGACCTACGTCGGTGCCCAGGAAGGTACAGTCGGACACGTAGATGTTCTTGACGCCGCCCGACATCTCACTGCCCACCACAAAGCCGCCGTGGCCGTGGAGCACGATGTTGTTCTTCACGATGACATTCTGGCAGGGCTCTCCGCGTCTGCGTCCGTCTTCGTCCTTGCCCGACTTGATGCAGATGGCATCGTCGCCCGCATCGAAGGTGTTGTTCACAATCAGGGCGTTGGTGCACGACTCCAGGTCGAGCGCGTCGCCGTTTTGCGAGTACCAGGGGTTGAACACCTTGACGTTGTCGATGGTGATGTGTTCGCAGGACAGGGGATGCAGACACCAGCTGGGCGAATTCTTGAACGTAACTCCCTGGAGCAGAACTTTCTTGCTCTTGACGATGTTCAGCAGTACGGGGCGGAGCCACGGGCGTATTTCGTTCCATTCTTCATCGGTCTCGATGCCCACGGGATTGTTGAACTCCTTGCAGGCCTTGGCACCCTTGAGCGAGCCTTCGGTGGGATACCAGACGTCGTCCTCCACTACGCCGCCCGTAGCAAGGAGGGCTTTCCATTGCGAGGACGTCATCTTGCCTTTCTTCACGGGACGCCAGCTGTCGCCCGAGCCGTCGAACACTCCGTAGCCGGTGATGGCGATGTTCTCAGCATTGCGGGCCGAGATGGGCGACTGGCAACGGCGGGTGTCAAGCCCTTCGAACGAGGTCTTGATGATGGGGTAGGCGTTGAAGTCGTCGGTGAAGAGCACCAGCGCGTTCTTCTCCGTATAGAGGTTGACGTTGCTCAGCAGCTCGATGGGGCCGGTGAGCCACAATCCTTCGGGGATGACCACCTTGCCTCCGCCCTTCTCGTTGACGGCTTTGATGGCCTCGTTGATGGCCTTGGTATTCAGAGTCTTGCCGTCGGCCTTGGCGCCGAAGACGGTGATGTTGACGCTATAGTCGGGGAAGGTGGGTTGCACCACTTGTGGCATGTCGAAAGGCACGCCCTGGTAGAGGGCGTCGTACGTGCCGCTTGAGTCGGGGCGGGTGTCAGCTTGCTGGGCGCAGGCCATGGAGAGCCAGGCGCATGCAAGCACCAATAATTTCTTGAGAGGTGTGTTCATTCGTGATATCATTTAAAATTTTACCAGGGCAAAAGTATCGTTATGACCCTATTTTGTTGTGTACAATTTGTTGATTTTGGTGGATTTTTTGTCAATCGGACACTTTCTTTCCCCGTTTTTCAAGAAACTTACGGGGAAACTTCCTATCTTTGCGGCGTGAATTTTATTAAATAGGTATGAGTTACAATTTATTGAAAGGAAAAAGAGGCATCATTTTCGGTGCTCTGAACGAGCAGTCCATTGCCTGGAAGGTTGCAGAAAAAGCTGTTGAAGAGGGTGCAACCATTACATTGTCCAACACCCCCGTAGCTGTCCGCATGGGCGAAGTTTCTGCCCTGGCCGAGAAGCTGCATTGCGAGGTGATTCCCGCCGACGCCACCAGCGTGGAAGACCTGGAGAACGTGTTCAAACGCTCCATGGAAGTGCTGGGCGGACAGATTGACTTTGTGCTTCACTCCATCGGAATGTCTCCCAACGTGCGCAAGAAACGTACGTACGATGACTTGGATTACGATATGCTGAACAAGACACTGGACATCTCGGCCGTGTCTTTCCACAAGATGATACAGACGGCCAAGAAGCTGGGCGCCATTGCCGATTACGGCTCCATCCTGGCCCTGAGTTACGTTGCCGCCCAGCGTACTTTCTACGGCTACAACGACATGGCTGATGCCAAGGCCCTGCTCGAGTCCATCGCGCGCAGCTTCGGCTACATCTACGGACGTGAGCACCACGTGCGTGTCAACACCATCTCCCAGTCGCCCACGATGACCACCGCCGGTTCGGGCGTGAAGGGCATGGACAAGCTGTTCGACTTTGCCAACCGCATGTCGCCGCTGGGCAACGCTTCGGCCGACGAGTGTGCCGACTATTGCATCGTGATGTTCTCCGACCTCACCCGCAAGGTCACCATGCAGAACCTCTACCACGACGGCGGTTTCTCCAGCGTGGGTATGAGCCTCCGTGCCATGGCTACGTATGAGAAGGGTCTCGACGAGTACAAGGATGCCAACGGCAACATCATCTACGGATAAACTTTTTTAATTGAGAATTGAAAATTGAGAATGGAGAATGAAATGGAGAATGAATTTTTCATTTTCAATTTTCAACTCTCCATTCTCAATTCACTTAATGGAAACCGCACTCTATCTCCTGCCCGTCACCCTGGGCGACACTCCGTGGGAAAAAGTCCTACCTATATATAATAAGGAAATCATAGCGGGCATCCGCCATTTCATTGTGGAGGACGTCCGTTCGGCCCGTCGCTTCCTGAAGAAAGTGGATAGGGAGATGGACATTGACGCCCTGACTTTCTATCCGCTCAACAAGCATACGTCGCCCGAAGACATCTCCGGCTACCTGAAGCCGCTCGAGGGAGGTTTGTCCATGGGAGTCATTTCGGAAGCAGGTTGTCCGGCCGTGGCCGATCCGGGTGCCGATGTAGTGGCCATCGCCCAGCGTAAGGGCTTGAAGGTGGTGCCGCTGGTGGGCCCTTCGTCCATCATTCTTTCCGTGATGGGTTCGGGCTTCAACGGACAGAGCTTTGCCTTCAACGGCTACCTGCCCATCGAACCGGCCGAGCGGGCCAAGAAACTGAAACAGCTCGAGCAACGCGCCTATGCCGAGCACCAGACGCAGCTCTTCATCGAGACGCCTTATCGCAACAACAAGATGCTGGAGGATATCCTTCAGAACTGCCGCCCGCAGACGCGCCTGTGCATCGCGGCCAACATCACGTGCGAGGGCGAGTTTATCCGCACACGCACCGTTAAGGACTGGAAGGGACATACGCCCGACCTGACCAAGATTCCCTGCATCTTCCTGCTCTATCCGTGATTTTCGGGGGCGGGCGTCCGCTTGCCGCCGCATTCGTCGATGAACGAGAATACGCGGTTGTATTCGTCCTCGAAGCATCGGGCGAAGAAGTTCTGCCCCAAGTTTTGTTCAATCTGCTGGATGGTCCATAGTTTGCCGCTCTGTGCGGCCTGCCGTCCCAGCTGGCTTTCGTGGTCGAGGGTCAGGGTGAAGACATACACCAGGCGGTGGGTCACTTCGTTTTCCAAGGTATATTTGAAGTTGAACTTGAGTTCCTGTAGAGGTACGTCGGGAAGTATCTGCCTGACCAGCCGGCAGATGCCCTGCTTCAGCGTTTCGCCGTAGTGGAGGCATCCCTCGACGGGCAGGTCGGTCTTGCCCTTTTCGAAAGCGGTGTCCTGGGAGCGCGGGCAGAGGTAGAGCATGCCGTTCAGCGTGACGGCCACGCGTACGAAGGGCACCATGTAGGGCTGGCGTCTGGACAGGGCGTCGGTGGCCAGGGCTTTGCCCGTCACGTCGCCCCGGTCGTTGACGATGGGTACAAAGACCGTCTGCTTCATCAGGCGGTTGAAGTAGCTGATGCCCAACTGGTTGAACAGGATGCTGAGCACGAATACCATCGGCGGCGCCACGTGGTGGAGGAGGAAGTCCGACTCTCCACGAAAAGGTGTCCGCGTGACGAGAAGAACCAGCAGGTGGAGGGCTCCGAACAGGAGCACGATACGGGCCGACACAACGGTAGCCTCGATGCTTGCGGCGGGCGAACGGTTGCTCCCGCGGGCCGCTGAGGTGTAGTGGGCCACGAGGGCGCGGCGGTTCAGGTAGAAGGCCAGTATCAGCAGGAGGGTGCCGGCTTCGAGGGTGAAGGGATACCATTGCGGCAGGCAGCTTTCGGCGTACAGCAGGTGGGTGGCGCTGAGCAGCACCAGCATGGCGGTGTTGCCATAGAGCAATATCTGGGGCAGGTGTTCCCCTTTCTGCAGGAAGGTGTAGGCCGAAAGGGCCACGCCCAGCAGGGCGCCCGTATAGATGGCCGTGCCCAGCGGGGCCACTTCGGACAGAAGCATGGAAAGCAGAACGGGTATGAAGCCCCACGCCATGTTGTACTTGAACGATAGGATACTTTGTCGGCTCATGGTTGTCTCTCTTCTTTCCTTTTTAAACAAAAAAGAGGCGGAGTTGTTCACCCGCCTCTTTCTGCTTGTTTCCGGTCATTTCTTGAGGTAGCGGAGCGATTTCTCCGCGTGGTAGGACGAACGCACCAGCGGTCCGCTCTCTACCTGCGTGAAGCCTTTGGCCAGGCCCGTTTCTTCGTAGCGCTTGAACTGGGCGGGGGTGACGTACTCGGCCACGGGGTAGTGGCGGTGCGAGGGTTGCAGGTACTGGCCGATGGTCATGATCTGGCAGCCGGCGGCCCGCAGGTCGTCCATCACTTCCTCCACTTCGGCGGGCGTTTCACCCAGGCCTACCATGATGCCCGACTTGGCCGTGATGCCGCTGGCGGCTATCTGGCGGATGACGTCGAGGCTCGTGTCGTAGCGGGCGGCGCTGCGCACCAGGGGGCTGAGGCGGCGCACGGTCTCCATGTTGTGGCTGATGATGTCAGGGCGCGCTTCGATGACCTGCTCCACCAGCTCCCCGCGCCCCTGGAAGTCGGGTATCAGCACCTCGAGGGTGGTGTCGGGGTTCAGGCGGCGTATCTCACGGATGGTCTGTGCCCAGTGGGAGGCGCCCAGGTCGGGCAGGTCGTCGCGGTCGACGGAGGTGACCACGGCATGCGAGAGCTTCATCAGCCGCACCGACTCGGCCACGTGCGTGGGTTCCTGCGGGTCGAGGGGCAGGGGGCGTCCCGTGGGCGTGTTGCAGAACTTGCAACTACGGGTGCAGATGTTGCCGCCTATCATGAAGGTGGCCGTGCCCCGTCCCCAGCATTCGCCCATGTTGGGGCATCGGCCGCTGCTACAGATGGTGTGCAGGCAGTGCGACTCGACGATGCGTTTCGTCTCGGTGTAGCGTTCGTTGGCGCCGATGCTGATCTTGAGCCATTCCGGCTTGCGTACTCGTTCCATTTCAAGAATTGAGAATTATTTTCCCATTAACCATTGATTAAAGAATTCCGTCAGCCGCGTGTACAGGTGCATGCGGGTGTTGCCACCGAAGATGCTGTGGTTGCGGTTGGTGTAGACCTGCATATCGAACTGCTTGCCCAGCTGGACCAGGTGTTCGGCATACTCGGCACAGTTTTGGTAGTGCACGTTGTCGTCGGCCAGGCCGTGTACCAGCAGCAGGCGGCCGTGCAGCTTGTCGGCGCGGGTGAAGGCCGACGATGCCTTGTAGCCCTCGGCGTTTTCCTGCGGCGTGCGCATGAAGCGTTCGCCATAGACGGTGTCGTAGTAGTTCCAGTCGGTCACGGCCGCCACGGCCACGCCCGCCTTGAATACGGGGGTACCCTCGCTCATGCTCATGATAGTCATGTAGCCTCCGAAGCTCCAGCCCCAGATGCCGATGCGGTTCTTGTCCACGTAGGGCAGGCTGCCCAGGTAGAGGGCCGTCTCCACCTGGTCGCGGGCTTCCTTGACGCCCAGGTTCAGGTAGGTGCACTTCTCGAAGTCGGCACCGCGTCCGCCCGTGCCGCGTCCGTCCACGCAGACCACGATGTAGCCTTGCGAGGCCATAAACGTCTCCCAGCTGATGCCGAAGGCGTCGGTCACTTCCTGCGAGCCGGGGCCGCTGTACTGGTATTGCAGGGCGGGATATTTCTTGGAAGGCGAGAAGTCGGTGGGCTTCATCATCCAGCCGTTCAGCCGGGTGCCGTCGGTGGTGGTGAAGCTGAAGAATTCCTTCTTCGGCAGGTTGTATTCGGCCAGCAGGTTGCGGAGCTTCTGGTTGTCCACCAGGGTGGTGAGCACCTGTCCGCGGTTGTTGTTCAGCGTGATGACCATCGGCGTGTCGAGGCTGGTGTAGCGGTTGAGGTAGTACTTCATGTCGGTGCTGAACTGGGCCGAGTTGGTGCCCTGTTGCGTGGAGAGCTTCAGCTTCTTGCCCTTGCGGTCGGTCTTGTAGACGGCGGTGCGCAGGGGGCTTTCCTCGTTGCTGGTGTAGTAGAAGGAGCCTTCCTGCGGGTCATAGCCCAGGAATTCCTTCACCTCGAACGGGCCCGAAGTGACCTGCTTCACCAGGCTTCCCGACAGGCTGTACCAGTACAGGTGGTTGTAGCCGCTGCGCTCGCTGACGAAGCTGAAGTGGTCGTCGTAGAAGCGTATCTGGTCGAAGACGTTCTCCTTGATGTACTTGTCGCTCTCGTCGCGGAGCACCAGCTTGCAGACGGTGCTGCGCGGGTTGGCCATGTACAGGTCGAGGCGGTTCTGGTGGCGGTTCAGGGTCATGATGGCCAGCTTCTCGGGGTCGCGGGTGAAGCGGATGCGGGGGATGTATCCGTCCTCGTCCACGGGCACGTCGATCTTGCGGATGACGCGGCTCTTGATGTCGAACGTGTGGACGCTGACCTTCGAGTTGGCTTCGCCCGTCTTGGGGTACTTGTATTCATACGTGCCGGGATACTTCTCGTAGGCCGCAATGTGGGGCTTGTCGCCGGCAAAGACGGGGAAGGAATAGGACTTCACCTGGCTCTCGTCCCAGCGCACGAAGGCCAGCATCTTGCTGTCGGCGCTGAACTCCAGAGCGCGGTTGTAGGAGAACTCCTCTTCGTACACCCAGTCGGGCGTGCCGTAGATGACCTTGTTGCGTTCGCCGTCCTTGGTCACCTGGCTCTCGCTGTTGCCGAAGTAGCGCTTCACCAGGAAGATGTTGTTGTCGCGTACGAAGGCAATCATCGAGCCGTCCGGCGAGAAGACGGGCACCTGTTGCGGTCCGCCGTCCGAGAGCTTCTCTACCACGTTGTTGATTTTCCCCTCGAGGTTGCGCTTCAGGCTGTACAGGTAGTGCACGGCCGTGTACGAGCGGCGGTAGATGGGCGTCGTCTCGGTGGCGATGAGCAGCATCGAGCCGTCGGGCGAGAAGCTGTAGCTGTCGAAGTGCTTGAAGGGGCACTCGCGGGCGGTGGTGGCGTCGAACAGCACTTCCACCTGCTGTCCGGTCTTGAACGAGTATTTGATGATCTGCGTCCCTTCGGCGTTCATCTGCGAGTAGTGCTCGCCGTCGCCGGGGATGGGGATGACTCCGTAGATGTTCTCCGCGCGGAACGTGCCCGTCACGACGTCTTTCAGTGTGAGCGGCTTTCCGCCTTGAGCGTAGGCTGCCAGCGTCAGGAGGCAGCAGAGCAGGGTGATGAGGATTTGCTTCATGTCTCTTTTTGTTTTTTTTGCAAAGATAAGCCACATTCGGCCGAAAGCCAAAAAAGAGCCTCCGTTAAGGTTTAAAAATCTGTTAACAAAATAGAGGTTGTGTGTTAATAAAACTAATGTGTTGGTTTTCAGTAGGCTGCACGGTGCTTTCGTGCGGACAAAGCGGTGTTTTCTTTTCCGGAGGGAGGAGACACCGGATTCTCGTCATATTGTCTGCTGAATTCATGGAAAAGACACATGGCACACCCTTACATTACAAAACTTACAATTGACAATTAGTAAATTTGAGTAGTTGGAAAAGAGTGAGTATAGAACTTATTATATATATTATATATATAATATATAATATATATAATAAAATATATTTACATCTTTTTTCTCCGGCTAAAAGCCAAAATGGCTAAATTTCAATTGTAAGTTTTGTAATGTAAGGGAATTGATGATTGTTGTTACTGATTTCCAGCGTTTTGTCTGTTTTCTTCTACAGGGCGTGGCTGTCTTTTCATTGAACTCGGGGCGGAAAAGAGGTCCGTTGCAGTTCATTTTTAGCTTGCGGAACGTTGTTTTTTTGCCCCGATTTGCTGGAAACTTCTGATAAAATACCGTAACTTTGTGGCTCGATTTTGAAATGTAACTGATACGAATATGGCAGCAAAACCTTGTATTCCGAAAGGAACCCGCGACTTTTCGCCCGTAGAAATGGCGAAGCGCAACTATATATTCAACACCATCCGCGACGTGTACCACCTCTACGGCTTCCAGCAGATAGAGACGCCCGCCATGGAAATGCTTTCTACCCTGATGGGCAAGTATGGCGAAGAGGGCGACAAGCTCCTGTTCAAGATACAGAACTCGGGCGACTACTTCTCCGGCCTGACCGATGAGGAACTGCTCAGCCGCAATGCCTCCCGTCTGGCCTGCAAGTTCTGCGAGAAGGGCTTGCGCTACGACCTTACCGTGCCCTTTGCGCGCTACGTGGTGATGCACCGCGAGGAGCTGACCTTCCCCTTCAAGCGCTACCAGATACAGCCCGTGTGGCGGGCCGACCGTCCGCAGAAGGGGCGATACCGCGAGTTCTACCAGTGCGACGCCGACGTGGTGGGCAGCGACTCCCTGCTCAACGAGGTGGAGCTGATGCAGATTGTGGACACAGTCTTCAGCCGCTTCGGCATCCGCGTGTGCATCAAGATCAACAACCGCAAGATATTGACCGGCATCGCCGAAATCATCGGTGAGGCCGACAAGATAGTGGACATCACCGTGGCCATCGACAAGCTGGACAAGATAGGCCTGGACAACGTGAACGCCGAGCTGCGCGAGAAGGGCATCGGCGACGAGGCCATCGCCAAGCTGCAACCCATCATCCTGCTCAGCGGCTCGAACGAGGCGAAGCTGGCCACCCTGAAAGAGGTGCTGGCCGCCAGCGAAACGGGCCTCAAGGGCGTGGCCGAGACGGAGTTCATCCTGACCACCCTGAAGGCGCTGGGACTGAAGAACGAGCTGGAACTGGACCTGACGCTGGCCCGCGGACTGAACTACTACACGGGTGCCATCTTCGAGGTGAAGGCGCTCGACGTGCAGATAGGCAGCATCACCGGCGGCGGACGCTATGACAACTTGACAGGCGTCTTCGGCCTGGCAGGCGTGAGCGGCGTGGGCATCTCGTTCGGTGCCGACCGCATCTTCGACGTGCTCAACCAGCTCGACCTCTATCCGAAGGAAGCTGTCAACGGCACGCAGCTCCTCTTCATCAACTTTGGCGAAAAGGAAGCGGCTTTCTCCATGCAGGTACTGGCGCAGGTACGTGCGGCAGGCATCCGCGCCGAGATTTTCCCCGACGCCAGCAAGATGAAGAAACAGATGAGTTATGCCAACGCCAAGGGCGTCCCCTTCGTGGTGCTGGTGGGCGAAAACGAAATGAACGAAGGCAAGGTGACGCTGAAAAACATGGAAAGCGGCGAACAATGCCTGCTGACACCCGCCGAACTGGTGGCCGCTGTACGTCGGTGAGCGGAAAAAAACAAAAATACTATTAAAAAGGAGCGGAATACGCTCCTTTTTTCGTATATTTGTCATGCACGTGTAAGGGGAATGTAACATCGTGGCACTACCTTTGCACCGGTATAACCAAAGAGAGAAGGAGGTAAGTATGGTTTCCATCCAGTTGAACGAAAACAAACACAATCTGCTGATTGGCGTCATTATGGCTGTTGTGGCCGTCCTGTTCCTATTATATATGGGCAGTTCGATGGTCAGGTCCACCAAGGCCTTCTGGGAAGAAAGTGGTATAGAACGTCTGCTCCAGTAATCGGGGCGGACGTTTTTTTCGGACGTCGGCGGACGGACTACCGCCATTTTGGCAGTACTGCCCTGCCAAAAATGGTTTGGCACACTTTTCGTATATACTCTTTCGCTTGCCACAAGCAGGCGGATAAACGAAAAATAAAAGTATAACATATAAAACGAAAAGAACTATGAACATTAGACCATTGGCAGACAGAGTTCTGATACTCCCTGCACCCGCAGAAGAGAAAACAATCGGTGGTATCATCATTCCTGATACAGCCAAAGAGAAACCCTTGAGAGGCGAAGTGATTGCAGCCGGCAACGGTACGAAAGACGAAGAAATGGTATTGAAGGCAGGCGACCACGTACTCTATGGCAAATATGCCGGTACGGAAATCGAACTCGACGGCACGAAGTACCTGATTATGCGTCAGAGCGACGTACTCGCCATTCTGGGATAAATCATCAATTTTTTCAATCATCAATTTTAAAATCTGAATTAGAATTATGGCTAAAGAAATATTATTCAACATTGATGCCCGCGACCAGTTGAAGAAGGGTATCGATACACTGGCAAATGCCGTAAAGGTAACCCTGGGCCCGAAAGGCCGTAACGTCATCATCGAAAAGAAGTTCGGTGCTCCCCACATCACCAAGGACGGTGTGACCGTAGCCAAGGAAGTGGAGCTGGCCGACGCTTATCAGAACACCGGCGCACAGCTGGTCAAGGAAGTCGCTTCGAAGACAGGCGACGATGCAGGTGACGGTACGACTACCGCTACCGTACTGGCTCAGGCCATCGTAGCCGAAGGCCTCAAGAACGTAACCGCCGGTGCCAGCCCGATGGACATCAAGCGTGGTATCGACAAGGCCGTTGCCAAGGTCGTTGAATCCATCAAGTCGCAGGCCGAAATGGTAGGCGACAACTACGACAAGATCGAGCAGGTAGGTACCGTGTCGGCCAACAACGACCCGGTTATCGGTAAGCTCATCGCTGACGCCATGCGCAAGGTTTCCAAGGACGGTGTCATCACCATCGAGGAGGCCAAGGGTACCGACACTACCATCGGCGTGGTAGAAGGTATGCAGTTCGACCGCGGTTATCTGTCAGCCTACTTCGTAACCAATACCGAGAAGATGGAATGTGAGATGGAGAAACCCTACATTCTGATTTATGACAAGAAGATTTCCAACCTGAAAGATTTCTTACCTATCCTCGAACCCGCCGTACAGACAGGCCGTCCGTTGCTGGTCATCGCCGAAGATGTGGATAGCGAAGCATTGACTACCCTGGTAGTGAACCGTCTGCGCAGCCAGTTGAAGATCTGTGCCGTTAAGGCTCCGGGCTTTGGCGACCGTCGTAAGGAAATGCTGGAAGATATCGCCGTACTGACCGGCGGTGTAGTCATCAGCGAAGAGAAGGGCTTGAAGCTGGAACAGGCTACCATCGAAATGCTGGGTAGCGCCGAGAAGGTAACCATCACGAAGGACAACACGACCATCGTGAACGGTGCCGGTGCCAAGGAGAACATCAAGGAGCGCTGCGAGCAGATCAAGGCTCAGATTGCCGCCACGAAGAGCGACTACGACCGCGAGAAGCTCCAGGAACGTCTGGCCAAGTTGTCGGGCGGTGTGGCAGTGCTCTATGTAGGTGCCGCATCCGAGGTTGAAATGAAGGAAAAGAAAGACCGTGTAGACGATGCCCTGCGTGCCACACGTGCCGCCATCGAAGAAGGTATCGTGCCGGGCGGTGGTGTAGCCTACATCCGTGCCCTCGACGCCCTCGAAGGTCTGGAAGGCGACAACGCCGACGAGACGACCGGTATCCACATCATCAAGCGTGCCATCGAAGAGCCGCTCCGCCAGATCTGCGCCAACGCAGGCAAGGAAGGCGCCGTGGTTGTTCAGAAGGTTCGCGAAGGCAAGGGTGACTTCGGCTACAACGCACGTACTGACGTGTACGAGAACCTGCATGCCGCAGGCGTGGTAGACCCCGCCAAGGTAACTCGTGTAGCCCTGGAGAACGCCGCCTCCATCGCAGGCATGTTCCTCACCACCGAATGTGTCATCGTCGAGAAGAAGGAAGACAAGCCCGAAATGCCGATGAACGCCGGTATGGGTGGCATGGGCGGAATGATGTAATCAGCCGATTCCCCTGATTGGTCGAAATATATTTTCAGCCGCGGTGTCTTGTCGCAAAGATGCCGCGGCTTTTTTATTTTATTTAATCATGCGTGAGCCGTTTTGGCTCATAGTTTGTTATAGGTATATCAGAAACAAAAAACTCATAGACTATGGCTTTTATCGATTATTATCAGGTGTTGGGAGTGGACAAAACGGCATCGCAGGACGACATCAAGAAGGCGTACCGCAAGCTGGCGCGCAAGTTTCATCCTGACCTGAACCCGAACGACCCCACGGCCAAGGAAAAGTTTCAGGCCATCAACGAGGCAAACGAGGTGCTGAGCGACCCCGAGAAGCGTAAGAAGTACGACGAGTATGGCGAGCACTGGAAGCATGCCGACGAGTTCGAGGCGCAGAAGCAGGCCCGCCAGCAGGCAGGCGGCTTCGGAGGCTTCGGCGGCGGACAGGGCTTCCACACCGACGGCAACGGCACCTACTGGTATTCGTCCGACGGGCAGGAGTTCACGGGCAGCCATGCCGGCGGATTCTCCGACTTCTTCGAGGAACTCTTCGGACATCGCGGTAGGAGCGGAAGGAGCGCGCAGGGAGGCTTCCGCGGCCAGGATTACCAGGCCGAACTCGACCTCTCGCTCCGCGACGCCGCGCAGACCCACAAGCAGGTGCTCACCGTAGGCGACAAGCAGGTGCGCATCACCATCCCCGCCGGCGTGGCCAACGGGCAGGTCATCAAGCTCAAGGGCTATGGTGCCCCCGGCATGAACGGAGGACCTGCGGGCGACCTCTACATTACCTTTGTCATCCCCGACGACCCCGTGTTCAAGCGGCTGGGCGACGACCTCTATGTCGACGTCAACACCGACCTCTATACGGCCCTGCTGGGCGGCGACCTGCTGGTCAATACCCTGGACGGGCAAGTCAAACTGAAGGTAAAGCCGGGTACGCAGAGCGGCACCAAGGTGCGCCTCAAGGGCAAAGGATTCCCTGTCTACAAGAAGGAAGGCCAGTTTGGCGACTTGATAGTGACCTACCACGTCCAGTTGCCTACCAACCTGACAGAGGAGCAGAAGGAAATGTTCCGTAAAATTCAGCGTATGAACTAATTAAAAAACACTACCGTTATGCAGAACGAATTGATAGTTGTCAGCGATTATTGTGACAAGTGCCACATAGAGCCGTCGTTCATCGACCTCCTGCAGGAAAACGGGCTCATCGACCTCCTGTTCGACGAGGGCCGTCCCTGCCTCACCTTCTCCCAGCTGCCCGACGTAGAGCGCTACAGCCGCATGTACTACGACCTCTCCATCAACATGGAGGGTATCGATGCCATCCATCACTTGCTGGAGCGCATGGAGGACATGCAGCGCGAGATACGCGACCTGCGCACCCGTCTGCGGATGTTCGAGTAAGGCAGAGGGCGGGGGCACGCATCAGAGTGCGCATGCGTTGCCTCCGCAATACTCCTGGCTGGGCTTTCCGTTGTATTCGGGGTGGCGCTCCAGCCAGCGTACGGCATAAACACACGTGGCCACGCAGGCATAGCCCTGCTGGCGGGCGTAGTCGTAGGCGGCTTGTACGAGTGCCGAGGCGATGCCTCGTCCTTCGAGTGGTTTGGGGACAATGGTGTGACGGATGTCGAGTGCGCCGTTTTCGATGCGGTAGGCCACATGGGCCGTTTCGCCCTCCTGTGTCAGGGTGAAGCGATGCTGCTGGGGTTGGTGCTGGATGTCCATGATGCTTTGATTTTTATTGGATATATATAGATGCAGGCAAAGATAAGGTTTCTTCCCGGAAAAGCGAGGCGGAAGCCTGAAATAAGAAAGTGCCTGGATGGTAAAGTGGAAGAGAACAGAAGTCACGCGAAGGTGGCTTGTGTTCTCTTTTTTTGTTGTCCGGACACTTCTTTTCTTGCCCCATGTTGAAGCCATTTCTTTCTTTGTATGAATTCGAAAACGTTTGCTGATGTGCATCGGGACAGTTTGGCAGGGTGGATAATGGTTGTTTGGAAGATTTTGACTATCATTGCAAAAGGAAAAATAAGTACAAATTATCATAAGCTATGAAACATCGTTATCTTACCCTTTTGGCCGTTCCCGTGCTGATGTCGTGCGGGTCGGCAGACAAGACAACTTCCATCCCGGCACTGACGGTTGACGAGCTGGGCGTGGAGGTCGCTCCCGAAGCAAACCGTGAATATTCCTACACCGACAAGAAGGCGGGCTACTGGTACGGACGTACCCATCAGGACGAGCCCACGGACTGGTATGCCGGCTGGAACCAGGCCAAGCGCCGCATCCTGTCGGACTATGCGCTGACGGTGGACGGTGCGCCCCTGTTGCGCCGCGATGCGCAGGTCTGCGTTTATCCCGACCGACTGGAGCGCCGCTGGGCGAATGCCGTCGAGACGCTGGCGATGGTGGACGACCGCGCCATTCTGAGCATCGCCGTAGACTCTGTGCAGGGCGACAGCATCGGTATCACCCTGAACGAAACGTTGCTGAAGGACGCCGAGCGTCGGGCCGATGCCCTCTGCTACACGCCGCAGGAAGCGGAGAACAACCGCCTGAAGGTCGTTCCTTTGAAGCCCGTGGCCATCCGTTTCAAGGACAATCGCATGCAGGCACCCGCTTCGGCCGGAGGTTTCCTCATCGCCTACGGTACGGAGGCACATTGCGACTCGCTCATCGCCGGCTATCGGAAGGAGGGGGCGGACTGGCTGGCCCAGCGAAAGGCACGCATGAACCGCCTGGTGACCGAGAACAACCCGCTACACTCCAACCTGCCCGAGCTGGACAAGGCGTTGGCCTGGATTACCCTGACCATGGACGAGCTCATCACCGAGCAGCAGGGCAAGGGCATCTATGCCGGCCTGCCGTGGTTCAACGAATATTGGGGGCGCGACATGTTCATCGCCATGCCGGGCGCCACGCTCGTCACGGGTCAGTTTGAAGTGACCAAGGACATCCTGAAGGACTTCGCCAAGTTGCAGGACCGCGACACGACTTCCGTCACCTGTGGCCGCATCCCCAACCGTGCCAACCTGGAGGGCATCCTCTACAACACCGCCGACGGCACGCCGCGCTACGTCATCGAGGCCGAGGAGTTGCTCCGCTACTCGGGCGACCGAAGCTTCCTGCGCGACATCTATCCCTCCGTCGTCCTCAGCATCGACCAGAGCCTACGCCACCACACCGACGAGAAGGGTTACCTGCTGCACGCTGATGCCGACACGTGGATGGACGTGAAGCGCAATGGCATTCCCGGCTCGCCCCGCGGCAACCGTGCCAACGACATCCAGTATCTGTGGTACAAGCAGCTGGAAGCGGGCGCTCACCTGGCCCGTCTGATGGACGACGCGCCCCACGCCGAAGTCTGGCACGAGGCCGCCGTACGCCTGGCCCGCAACTTCGAGGCTGACTATTGCAACAAGGACAGCCTCCTCATCTACGACCACCTGAATGCCGACGGCACGCCCGACCTCCAGTACCGCCCCAACCAGCTCTACTGCTTCGAGCTGATAGCCGACGACGACTTCAAGCAGCGCGTCACCCGCCGCGTGTGGGAGGAGCTGGTCTATCCGTGGGGTGTCGCCTCACTGGCGCAATGGGACCTCCAATTCCATCCGCAGCACGAGAACTGGCACTACTATCACAAGGACGACGCCTATCACAACGGTACCGTCTGGCTGTGGAACAACGGCATCGCCATGCAGCGCATGATTGAGTACGGCCAGCAGGAGACGGCGTGGAAGCTCTTCCAGAACATGAACCGCCAGGCCCTGCACGAAGGTGCCGTGGGGAGCCTCAGTGAGAATGCCGATGCCCATCCGCGCGAAGGGAAAACGTGGGCAGGCCGTTCGGGTACGTTTCTGCAGGCGTGGAGCAACTCCGAGCAGCTGCGCGTGTGGTATCAGTACTTCCTCGGCATCCGTCCCGACCTGATGAGCGGTACGGTGACCGTCGAACCCAAGCTGCCCGCCGAGATTACCGAGCTGCAGACTTCGGTGAAGATAGGTCGCGGCACGCTTTACTACACGTATAAGGATGGTAAGTTCGACGTCCGCCTCGAAGGCGAGGATGCCAAGGTCAATCTCATCCTGCCTCAGGCCGCCGCGCCCAATCCGATATTCCAGGGCGTGGACTTCTGCCAGCCCCGCCCGTTGGAGCACTACCCGTGCTTCGACACGTACCACGAGGAGGCGTTGACGTACTGATGACATTGATCCCTTTCCCAGCTTAAACGTTTCTTTTGCCCAGCCTAAAGCAATCGTTTAAGCTGGGGAAAGGAGGAACTTCTCCAGACCTAACTACCTACTTGAGTGACGTAACTATGGACTTGACGGAGCTAACTATCTACTTTCTTTAATGATATATTTCAGTTTCGCCTGGTTGTAATTTGTAGTGGTTAATTATGTTTACATTCAAGGCGGTGCTTTTTATATCCTCTCAAAACTGCTTCGAATCTCGGTTTCAATCCTAACCCGCCTATGTTTCAAACATAAGGGTCGAATGTTTGAAACATAGACCCCTTAGGTTTGAAACATTCCATAGTTGAGTTATAGGAGCTTTTAGATTGAGGTTAGACAAAGTAAATTCGTTTTTGGTTAGATTATTTTACATTTTGAGGCGAAGTAGTGATTTTGTGCTCTTCTTCTGCTAACATCAGTAGGATAATTATCTGTTTCAACAGGCAATTGTCATTAAAGTGATGGGAAAGGAGCGGGGCACTTGGTTGTAGGCAAAGCTGGTGGAGGGGTTCTTCCTCTTTATACGAAAAGGTTTATCAATCTTCTTCTGAATCTTTTTCATGTTACAAATGTTCTCTTAAAAAATACGAAACTCTTGTGGAATTCCGTATTTTTTAAGAGTATTACGAGCTACGATGGAAGAATAATAGGCTAACTTTCAAAGTAGATACTTCAATTTTTAAATGAACTGTAATTGTACAGCCTGTTTCTGCATAATTTCAGTTGCTTTGTTGCACTGGTAGGCTTGTTTTGCAGAACTTGGCAATAGTGTGTGCGCCATCGAAAAAAATGATGACGTTGGAGAGTTTATTATTTCAAAAGGAACCCATACTCGTAGACCTTTGGCTCTATTTTCCCAGCTAGTTCCTTGAGTCGTTGACGCAAAGTGATGATGAGGCTGTTGTAATACTTATCGGTACTGGTAACATTCATTTTGCCCTTGTCATTTGTTCCTTGAAAGTAGAGGCGGATATCGTAGAGCGCGGCATTGGGATTGGAACCGGACTGGGTGTGGTAGTAACACCATAGTTTCCGTCCGGCATTGAGTACAGCTTGTGATTCGGGTGAAAAAAGAATTGGTTGAGGTTGCGTGTCTTTGTCCCATAGTCTACCTTGTACAGTTGTTTGTGTTGGCCATTTTCCGGCAATATAATTGCTCATAAAGTGGCTTTCAAACTTTTCTTTTGCATCCACTTCCTGTTCGGTGAAAGGAATCCAGTGATTAACTCCATATTGGCTTTGTATGTTGTTGTTGAATAGGGTATATGCTAGGCAATCAGACTGAAATTCTTCGTCTACCTGCCAGCCATCGTTAGGATAGAGAAATTGATCGCGGTCGTTGAGCCAAGTTGGTTCAATACAATGTCTTACAGCAAAGTATATAGAAATTTCTTTGATGTTTTTGTCTGTGATCCATGTACCACGGGGGTGTGGCAATTGTTTTTTTTCATTAATAATGAAGTTATAATTGGTATTTTGAAAGTCATTACCTTTAGCAGACATGTAACCTATTCTTTTTTCTCCATCTCTATTTCGGGTTTCTATAATCCAATCGTTGATGGATTTTGATGTGTTCTCTACTGAAATGGTTTTTGTACCTAAAAATACGCCATCATCTTCGTATACGTTTGATACTGTTTTTTGGAAATCTTCTTTTTGGTTAAGATGCCAGATGAAAAAACCGATGGGAAATTTTCCTTTCACATTGTCAAACGTATCGGCTGGAACACAAAAATTTCGACCGAGCTTCGCTCGGAATGTTGCTCGGAAATCGCGAAAGTTCGGTGCTTGCAGAATTTTCAACTTTGAAAATTCTGCAAGCACCGAAGAAGGGATTTCATAATAAATTCTAATAAAGAATTGTGCAAATAATTCGCGTCCTGCAATGCCAATTTTTGAAGAGTATTGTTCATACATCAGGTTTTTAACAGCTACGTTTGTTTTATTCTCTCCGTTTCCTGTAACAGTACGCTTATTGGCAGCTTCCGCATATGGTGGATTAATATATATTACTAACTTCTTACGTTTTTCCTCATTGTTGATGATATCTTGTAAGGGTTGCGGCAATTTATTGAATGGGTCATTCAGAAAATCGAATTGGAATACATGGCTGTCCAGTAGGTTAGCACCATTAACAATACGGTCGTGCATCACATCTACGTCGGCTTGGTCAAGTGTGGAAGCCCAGATATTATATTTGTTGGTTAATCCGTTCAGCAAATTGCCCGTTCCGGCAGCACAATCCCAAACGGTATATTCATCTTGCCAGTTCTCACCTAATTCAGCGGCAAGATATTGTTGGGAAAGTTCTACCCATTTTTGTGGTGTAAAGTATGACCCTTTCCGTTCTCGCACGTCTTGAGGTACCAACATGTCTCTACGTTCTATCATAAAGTTCCAATATTCACGCTTGGGTGGGCGGCTATATCGGTTCCAGAATTGTGCATGAGCTATTCCATTGTCTTGAAATTCTGCAATTTTGTTTTCTTTTAATCCCGTGTCATTTATCCTACGATCCAGTATATAGTGGTCGTTCTTCAATAACACGAACAACTTGTCTTTTAAAGTTAGATTATCTTTTGATAGTAAATCTGCAAAATAAAAATCTACATCAAGAATTCCCGCAGATTGGGCAACATCCCAATCTATATTGATTTTTGCTTTTACTTCTTTCACCCATTTCTGATAGACGTGGGTGAAGTTGTTCTTATTAATACGTATTTTTGACAAACGTGATTTACCAACGATAAAATTACTGCGGATGAATTTATGGAGTTCCTTGTCGTCTGTGTCAAAACGATAAAGTAGCACATCTCGTTCAATACTGCTTTTAACCTGCTCGTACAGTTGCTTGAACTCTTTGGTCTCGTGGTCGCTGGGTGTGACATTCCAGTTGAAATCGTTCTGATAAAACACGTCAATGATGTTTGTATACGATAAGAATGCTATTTTTTCAGCATCAAATGCTCCTAGAAAGGTAGGAGGTAGATGCTGGTCGAATGTACGCGCCTTTCCGATGGTCAGGATTAATTGTACGAACGACTCATAAATGTCTTTCTTTGTCCCAGCCTTGGCTTCTGCCCATAATAAAGATTCTGTCTCAAATAGTTCTGCCCCATCTTGTGGAACGGCGATACAGAAATCTATTTTTCCGATAATTGGGGTACTATCGTAGTTGGCGAAATAATCATGAGCCACTTTGTTTTTTAGTTCCTCTTCCTGTATATTTCCATATTTTGCGGGCATAGTTTTTCTATTTTATAAGTATTGCTTGCAAATATACGATTTTCATGCTAACCTATAGAAGAGAAAAATAAAAAAAGCATCTTGATTGTGGAACTGGGATACCTTAAGAAAAAGGAATTGGCTGTATGTTATTATTTGTGATAACTTTCCAGTTCTTTAGCTTTGAATTTGAATGTGAAGATGAAATCGAAATGCTTCTCCCATTTTGATTCTGGCGTAGATGGCGTACACTTGTGCCTACTGGGCAAAGAGTTTGGCAATTGTTATAACGCGTTGAATGATGAACTTTGGCATCACGCAGTCGATTACTATTTTTATTCCAATATACATTAGAAGTTGTTAGATAATTAGATAACCTTTCATCCATTCTTTATCTAAAAGATGTTCATCGTTGGTGTTGGGAATATAAAATATGTACTCTTCGTTACTTTTGCAGTGGTAAGTGAAGAACTCTATATGATTGGACAATATGTCTTGTTTTAGTATTTCAGGTATTTGTACATGATTCTTCATTAAACAAGAAGAGGCGGCTCAACTCTAATCAGTGAACCGCCTCTTTCATTCCTGTTGTATGGCCTTTGAGTACTTCAGGATAAAGATTGAATATCTCCGTTTCGTTTATATCAACATTTATGTCTACCATGTCGTCAACGATTATTTTCCCACTTCAATGTTCTAAATCTGTCTTGCAAATTCTGCAATCGCTTCATAATCTCATCGAAAGAAGGTGCATCGGTATAGATGAAGCCGATTTGCATCTGCTTATAGTCGTCACGCAAAACATCTTCGATGCTTTCAGGAGGCAGGAACGATATTGTGTGTGGAAGATGACTCGTATAGTCCAATCCACTCCAAGCCGTGAACTTTTTACGATGAGTCACAATGTCCTCGTATAATTGTACATTCTGCATTGCTTCCATAGCAAACGGTTTATCCATCATCTTTACAATGTCATACATGTGTCGTGTGATACGTTCGATATGCGTACAGCCATTGGGACGGTTAAACTCTTCATGCAAAAGAAAAACCTTTTCCAGGAATGTTCGTCCCGGCACTACGGTAGGAACAGTGAATATAGGTAATGAAAATTCTTCATCTGGATAAGCCTCTTCTATCATAGAACGCATTTCCACATCTTCTGACGGCTCCATGAGTGAACGGCAACTTATCTCAACTTTGACTCGCTCGGGTATATATTGCATTTTCGTTTGCAGCACTGAATTATATTCGACAAACAGGACTACAGGGTCAAGGTCACTGACAGATGTCTCCAGAACTATGACCTTACAGCTCTCTGATAGCCCAAACTCTTTTAATCTGTTCTCAACATCGAGCGCAAAAATGCCATCTATGAATTTCTTGGAGTCTTTCCGTAACTTAGTCCGTTGACTTTTAGTCTCAATATTTGTGAAGCCGAGATATTGGGGATCTATTGCAAGGTCAATATCTTCTGAAAACCGTTCTATTAATCCCCAACCTTTGCTAAGGCTTGTTCCTCCCTTGAAAACAAAAGCTGCTGCATACGGCAAAGAAAATATGGCACGTAACACCATACTGACCCAATAGTCCTTTTCTACGGCATTGTCCACAATACCTTTATCTTCGGCTACATTAGCCAAAATGGTAAGTTGTTCTTCTTTTGTAAGCTTAGTAAAATTCATAATGCAAGCCTTTGTTTAATCCATTGCGGGGCAATGCTGTAATCGTATTTGATCTCATCAGGACTACCATATTTTTCAATGGCTTGTTTTATGATGGCAACCTGTTCATCTGTTACGTTATCTTTCCCTAATTCTTTCATGGCAGCGACTATAAGTGGGAACAAGTCTGTCTTGTAGGCAAAATTGCGAGGTGCGCTGCGCTTGAATATGATTTTACGGTTTCCGATAGTAAGTTCCCTTGCTGTGGCATCTGTCAAATAGACTGCATTCATCGTGACCTGTGTGGAAAGTCCCAATTTGTTCAATGCTGTCAATCCACTAGGTATAATACGAGCCTTATCCTTTTCCGCTATGGCGTATGCGATATCTTCTATAGAGGGACGAAGTACACCGAACTTATTCCGTAATGGATATAAATATAGACCTTGAGAAAGACGAATGAGCACACTCTCTTTCTCTAATCGGGAAAGCGCACGAGTGACTAGCCCATCATTATTCAGATGGGCAAAATCACTCACCATATAAAGTCTGTTCGGTCCGTTTCGGTCTATGATGTTTCGTATTTCCTTTGTCAGTATCATCTTTATATCCACAATGATTCTAGTTGCAAAGATACGATATAGCTCTTGATGTAGCAATAAAATGTCCGAAATTCTTGAAGAATATCGGACATTGTAGAGCGCTTTGCGGCTTGATATCTCAATTTGTGCAGATGTTATCTGCACAAATTCTGCATTCAGATGTAGGTGTTTAAAATCAAACAAGAAGAGGCGGTTCAACTCTAATCAGTGAACCGCCTCTTTCCATTATTTACGTAAAGTCAATTACTTGCGATAGCTTTCCAGCTCTTCGGCCTTGAACTTGCGGATGAAGTTGAAGTGCTTCTCCACTTCGGCTTCAGCGTAGTTGACATAAACTTGTGCTGACTGGGCGAAGAGTTCGGGAGCCTTGGTAGCGTCCTGGATGATGAGCTGTGACATCACGCAGTCGGCAGCCATCTCGTAGAGGCGGCGTGCGGTGAAGTCGAGCAGTTCCTGATTCTGGGCTTCCTTCACGGCGTTGGTGCAGGCTTCCAGCTTGTTGGTCATCTCTTTAACGCGGTCCATCAGCGGCTGCATGGCTTCGCTGCACGGGATTTGTTCGTACTCGCGCAGGATGGAAGCATAAGTGCCGTTCGTCACGTAGCGGATGGCGGCCACCGTCTGCAGCTGGGTAGTACCTTCGTAGATGCTGGTGATGCGGGCGTCGCGGTAGATGCGCTGGCAGGCATACTCCATCATGAAGCCCGAACCGCCGTGAATCTGGATACAGTCGTAGGCGTTCTGGTTGGCATATTCGGAGTTCATACCCTTGGCCAGCGGTGTGAAGGCGTCGGCCATCTTGGCGAAGCGTTTCTGCTCCTGACGTTCTTCGGGCGTCAGCTTGCGTTCGCGGGCGATGTCGTCCAGTGCCTTGTAGATGTCGACGTAGCGCGAAGTCTGGTAGAGCAGCGAGCGGCCGGCGTCGAGCTTGGCCTTCATCGTAGCCAGCATGTCGTAAACGGCGGGGAACTCGATGATGGCCTTGCCGAACTGCTTGCGGTCTTTGGCATAGGCCAGACCTTCGTTGTAGGCTGCCTGGCTGAGGCCGACAGACTGGGCGGCGATACCCAGACGGGCACCGTTCATCAGTGCCATCACATATTTGATCAGACCCAGCTTGCGGTCACCGCAAAGTTCGGCCTTGGCGTTCTTGTAAACCAATTCGCAGGTGGGTGAACCGTGGATACCGAGCTTGTTCTCGATGCGGCGTACGTCCACACCGCCGTCGCGCTTGTCGTAGATGAACATGGAGAGGCCGCGGCCGTCGTGTGTACCTTCTTCGGAGCGGGCCAGTACGAGGTGCAGGTCGGCGTCGCCGTTGGTGATGAACCGCTTCACACCATTCAGGCGCCAGCACTGGTTGGCTTCGTCGTAGGTAGCTTTCAGCATGACGCTCTGCAGGTCGGAGCCGGCATCGGGCTCGGTCAGGTCCATAGACATGGTTTCGCCGGCGCAGATGCGGGGGATGAAACGGCTGTGCTGGTCTTCGTTACCGAATTCGTACAGCGTTTCGATACAGTCCTGCAACGACCAGATGTTGCCGAAACCGGCATCGGCCTGAGCCACGATCTCCGCACACATGGTGTAGGGAGTGATGGGGAAGTTGAGACCACCGTAGCGACGCGGCATGGTCATACCGTTCAGGCCAGCCTTCACCATAGCGTCGAGGTTCTGCTTCGTACCGCTGGCATATTCCACACGGCCGTTGGCACAATGAGGACCTTCTGCGTCTACGCCTTCTGCGTTGGCGGCAATCACTTCGCCGGTAATCTCGCCGGTGATTTCCAATACTTTGTCGTATGAGTCCATAGCGTCGGCATAGTCCTGCGGCGCGTAGTCGTACTCATCCTTGTCTTTATATCCGCGTTCCTTGAGTTCGCAGATACGTTCCATCAACGGGTTGTTCAGATGGAAGCGCAATTCCGGGTGTTCAGTATAAAAATTGGGCATAGTCTTTTTATTTAGGGGAGTTAAGGAGTTAAGGAGTTAAGGAGTTAAGCCGAATGTTTAAATTCTGCCTCTCCTTATTTCTTAATCCTCGAAGCGTTTATTAGTGACACTTTTACAATAAGCATTCAGCAATTTACTAACTTCTTCTATGCTCCCGGTTAATTGTATATAGCTGTTTTCAGTAATGTAATTTAAATCTTTAGAAAGGAGTATGTAGTATCTGCATTCTTCCAGGCTACCCTGTGCAATGTTCAGAAAACGGAGTTTATCTGCTCTCCCCATCTTTTTAAAGCCTTCGACGATGTTGGCGGGAATAGAAACTGCCGCTCGCTGGAACTGAGACACTAAACCGAATCGTTCGTGTGCAGGGTAAGCAGCGGTGTTTTTATAAACAGTCAGTACAAATTGATGCGCTTTTTGCCAAACAATGAGGTCTTTAAAACTTTGGGTCATAAGTAAAACTATTGGCTTAACTCCTTAACTTCTTAACTCCTGAATTCCTCAGAATACCCTTATTTACTGTTTTTCTTATAATACTTAATCATTTTAGGAATTACCTCTTCCACCGTTCCATTGATGACATAGTCGGCGATGGCGTTGATGGGGGCATTCTCGTCGTTGTTGATGGAGATGATGATACCCGCATCCTGCATGCCGGCGATGTGCTGGATCTGGCCGGAGATACCGCAGGCGATGTACAGCTTGGGGTGAACCGTTACACCGGTCTGACCGATTTGACGGTCGTGGTCGGCAAAGCCGGCGTCGACGGCGGCACGGCTGGCACCTACCTCGGCGTGAAGTTCCTTGGCCAGCTCGAACAGCATGTCGAAGCCTTCCTTCGAGCCCATGCCATAACCGCCGGCCACTACGATGGGAGCACCCTTCAGGTTGTGCTTGGCTTTCTCTACGTGGCGGTCGATGACCTTCACAACATAGTCCGTTTCGGGCACGTACTTGGCCACGTCGTGACGGATTACTTCGCCCTGATAGTCGGGGTCGAGGATTTCTTTCTTCATCACGCCTTCGCGGACGGTAGCCATCTGCGGACGGTGTTCGGGATTGACGATGGTGGCCACAATGTTTCCGCCGAATGCGGGACGGATCTGGTAGAGCAGGTTCTCGTACGTCTTGCCGGCTTTCTTATCCTCGTGGCTGCCGATTTCCAGCTGCGTACAGTCGGCGGTCAGTCCGCTGGTCAGAGCGGAAGATACGCGCGGGCCGAGGTCGCGGCCGATGACGGTGGCACCCATCAGGCAGATCTGAGGCTTCTCTTCCTTGAACAGGTTGACAAGGATGGAAGTGTGGGGCAGGGAAGTATAGGGGAAAAGGCCCGGAGCATCGAACACGTGTACACGGTCTACGCCGAAGGGCAATACTTGTTCTTCTACACCTTTGAGGCCGGTGCCGGCGCAGATGGCTTCCAGCTGGCAGCCCAGTTCGTTGGCTAACTTGCGGCCTTTGGTCAAAAGTTCGAGACTGACGTCGGCAACATGGCAGCCGTCCATCTCACAATATACAAATACGTTGTTCATAATTCTTTATCCGATAGTGTGGTTAGCCAAAAGTTCTACAATCAGGTTCTCTACATCGGCGTCGCTGCCTGTCAGGGTCTTGCTCTCCTTGGCCTGGAAGACGATGTTCTCAATCTTCTTCACCTTTGTGGGTGAGCCGCTGAGGCCGCATTGCTTGGTGTCGCCGTTGACGTCGGCCACGCTCCACTCCGTGATGTTCAGGTAGGGGCGCTGTTCGTAGAGCGAAGCATAGGGCAGGGCGGCACCGTCTTTGGTCAGGGCTGCTTTCTCCTGTCCGCCCATGGCGCGTTTGTACTTCTGCACCAGCTTGGCGTTGCGCGGGCGGCAGGGTGCGGCACTGCCGTTCACGGTGAGCACGATGGGCAGCGGGCCTTCTACGGTCTCCACGCCGCCGTCGATGTGGCGTTTCACACGGATGCGGCCGTCCTTCACTTCTTCGATTTCTTCGACATAGGTCACTTGCGGCAGACCCAGCTTCTCGGCCACCTGCGGACCTACCTGTGCCGTGTCGCCGTCGATGGCCTGGCGGCCGCCGATGATGATGTCATACTCGCCAATCTTGCGGATGGCCGTGGCCAGGGCATACGAGGTGGCCAGTGTGTCGGCGCCGGCAAAGGCACGGTCGGTCAGCAGATAGCCGCCGTCGGCTCCGCGATAAAGTCCTTCACGAATGATTTCGGCTGCGCGTCCCGGTCCCATGGTAAGCATGGTGACGGTAGAGCCCGGATGGGCGTCTTTCAGGCGGAGAGCCTGTTCCAGCGCGTTGAGGTCTTCCGGGTTGAAGATGGCCGGAAGGGCCGCACGGTTGATGGTACCGTCGGCGTTCATGGCATCCTTGCCCACACAGCGGGTGTCGGGCACTTGTTTTGCCAATACTACGATTTTCAAACTCATGATATTAAAAATTAGTATAAGTAATCTTTTTGATTAAGGTCAGCCGGATGGTCGGGCACGTGTTGTTGCCGTTAATATTCGGTTGGCTATCAGCGTGCAAATTTACGGAAAGTGTCGGTTTTGACAAGAAATCGAGGCAGAAAATGCACAAACTGAAAGAAAATGAGCAAACTGGGGCGTTCCTTTCAGGCAATAAATAAGCCCGTAGCCCCCTGTGACGGAGGGGTTGCGGGCCAAGGTCAAAAGAATAATTTATAACTGGTTTTGGATTTGTCCGGCATTAGATGGAGCGTCCCTTGAACACGCTGCTCTTCTGGAGCGGCACGATGACACCGTTGAGCGTCATGCGGTTGGAGTTGAAGTTAGGCGTGATGTAGACGGTCGCGTTGTTTCCGCCTTCGTAAAGTGTGATGTCCACGCGGGCCGAGATACCTGTGCCCAAGACGTTCATGGAAAGAGAGAGGTTACCTTTCTTGTCCTTCTTCAGGTCATATCCTGTAAACGTACCTTCTACCGTGACACCTCCCAGACCGTTGGGGCCACTAATGGGAATGTTGAAGGCTACCTGTACGACTGCGTGGTTGTCTTTCACCGATACGAAGTTGGTGTTGGAGTTTACGTAGGCCATTTGCCCGTATTTGAAGAGTACCTGGTCGGCTTCCAGCGTGAAGGCCCGGTCGTTGAGGGCTTGTACGGCTTCGGCATATTGCAGGCTGTCGATACGTTCCTGCAAGGCTTTTCTTTCTGCTTTGGTCAGTTCTTGTTCTTGTGCTGCGGCGCTTCCTGCCAGCATGAGCAGGAACATCGTCATCATGAATGCAATTTTTTTCATTGTTCGAATATTTAGTTTCCGACAGGCGGTATTGTCTGTCATCTGTAAATATAACAAAATTCGTGCCCTTTTATTGCTTCTTGCTTGATTAATAATGCTTAATGCCCTGATTATTTATAGATTATTAATATAAATGTTCCGAAACAAGAAAGCCAGCTGCCACTTTATGCATGGTGGCAGCTGGCTTTCAACCGGTATCCTTATGTTTTCTCTTCTTTATTTGATGCCCAGCTTGGCCTTGATTTCAGCAGGAACAGCATCCTTGTGTACCAGGATGTTCATCGTCTTGTAGGCAACGAAGGCTTTCGATGCATACCAGATGCCTTTGTACTTGCCGCTCAAGCCCCAGGAGTTCTTCACCATGAAGTATTCCTTGCCGTTCTGGTCTTTGGCGATGCCGTAGATCACCATGCCGTGGTCGTCGGTCGTTTCCCAGTTGTCGAAGGCTGTCTGGCGCATTTCCTGCGTCACTTCCACTTCGGGCAAGGGGCGTGAAGTCAGTTCCTTGCGCTTGTCCGTAGCAGTCATGCCTGTCCAGCGGGCCATGTCGCTGCCCGTCAGTTCGGCACCGCGGGCTGCGTCGGGCATCACGGCGATACCGTCGCGGGTGAAGCCCTGCTCGCTCACGTCGCTACCCCAGGCGAAGGTGTAGCCGGTGCGGATGGCGTTGTCCATCACGGCCATCAGTTCGTCGATGGGCAGGTTGTAGGACAGGCCGTTGCGCCAGTTGTCCTGGATTTCGAGGGCAAACTGGGTGTAGAACGGATGGTGTGTGTATGAAGTCAGCGAAACATAGTCGTCGGGGTTGATGCCCAGGCTTTCGGCGAAGCTCTTCGGCGTATATTCCTTGCCCTGGTAGGTGAAGGTTTCGGGGCATTTGCCCAAATAGGTGTCATAGATGGCACTGACGCCGTTCTTCCATACGGGGGTCAGCTTGCTGAAGTTGCCCTTGCCGATGGCTTTCACGTAGGCGCCGGCTACGGCGTCCAGTTCGTTGTGTACGGGCAGGGTGTCGCCGTACATGATGCCCGGCATGGCTTCCTGCGGTACGAGGCCGTAGTTCTTCATGCAGTACATGATGTCGTAGAAGCTTCCGCCCGGTGAGAAGGAAGCGTCGCCGTGGTAGCGCACGTAGTTGACGGCGCGGTCTACCATCGTGTGGTGTACGACGAACATCTCGGACAGGTCGTAAGTGCCTTTGCCCAGACGCAGCAGTTCACTCTCGAGGAAGCCGAGGCTGGAGAAGCTCCAGCACGTGCTCGAGCGGTTCTGGTTCTTGATACTGGTGATGGGGTTCTCCTTAACGGTTGTGAACACGAAACCCTCTTCCTTGGGTTCGGTCTTCTTCTTGGCCGACATGTCGAGGGCCAGCAGGGCCAATGCGGCGATGAGGATGGTTTTTTTCATCATGATTAAATTATTAAGAATATTCTATTGCTGGCGGCAAAGATAATGTTTTTCTTCTGAAACGCATCCTGTCTCCCTGAAAAGATAGTGGGAATATGGAGAAGAAAAGCTATCTTTGGGCTTCAAATCGAGGTGGAATATGGAGAAAAAGATACAGATAGACCCTCAGACGGCCCTCGTGCTCGAGGGAGGTGGCATGCGGGGCGTGTTCACCTGCGGCGTGCTGGACAGCTTTATGGACCGCGGCATCCGCTTCCCTTACGTCATCGGGGTGAGCGCCGGGGCCTGCAACGGTCTGTCCTACATGTCGGGGCAGCGCGGGAGGGCCCGCTACAGCAACATCGAGATGTTGGAAAAATACCACTACATAGGCTTGAAATATCTGTGGACGCAGCACAACATCATGGATTTCGACCTGCTCTTCCATGAGTTCCCCGAGCATCTGGTACCTTACGACTACGAGGCCTATTTCAACAATCCGGCCCGCTACGTCATGGTGACGACCAACTGCCTGACGGGCGAGGCCAACTACCTGGAGGAGAAGCGCAGCAAGGAGCGGGTGGTGGGCATTGCGCGTGCGTCGAGCAGCTTGCCTTTCGTGTGCCCCATCGCGCGAGTGGACGGCGTACCGATGCTGGACGGCGGCATTGTGGACAGCATTCCGCTGGCGCATGCGCTGGCCGACGGCTGTACGAAGGCTGTCGTGGTGCTGACCCGCAACCTGGGCTATCGCAAGAAAATCCAGGGAACGCGCGTCCCTGCCTTTGTCTACAGGAAGTACCCCCTCCTGCAGCAGGCCATCAACCGTCGCAGCGTGGTTTATAACGGGCAGCTGGACCTGGTGGAGCGGCTCGAGGCGGAGGGGCAGGCGGTCGTCATCCGTCCCCAACAGCCCGTGCAGGTGGACCGCATCGAGCGCGATGTGCACAAGCTGACGGCGCTTTACGACGAAGGCTACCGTTGCGGCATGGAGCTGGAGTGTATCTGAACACTCCATGGCGCGTTTGTCATTTTGACACTTTGTATTTTCTGTTGCCCGAGAATCGCTTCTTTCGGGCCGAAGGCGGGTGTGGGCGGAAAGAACGGAGTGATTTTCTGCAATCCGCTCATGGATAGTGTGATAGCGAAATCTTGACAGTTGAAATAGAAGAAAAAGAAGGGAAAAACTGGTTCATCAGACGTCTTTTCTGATAAATAACGGAGGTGGAGCGGCAGGAATTGCACTTTCTGACGACAGAATGCCTTGTTTTTGGCGGGAAGATGCCCACATTTTGCCTGTTGCATGCCTGCTTCTGGATGCAGGAAAGCAATGTTTTGGGGCAGAAAAAGCAATGTTTTCTTCCGCAAGATAGGATGTTGGGACGCTGGAGCGGCGCTGCTTGCCGCTTTCTGGTGGGAGGGCGTGTAAGCGGAAACTGCTGATTTCAGTATGTTTTGTAAGCGGGGCAGGGAGAACGGTGTCATTCTGTCCGTGTGCAAACGGCGTTCTTCCTGCCCCGCTGAGGGTTACTTCCGCTGCATTACCCGTCGGAAGTCCTTGACTATCTGCTCGCCCATGTTGACGATGGTGCTGTCTACCTTGCGTATCTCGACCGGCGTGACGGCGTCCTTGTACTTCGCTTTGCCCATGCCGAACTTCATCTTGTCCAGATTGCCCCGTATGTTCAGTCCCAGTTTGAAGGGGATGGGCGACTTCAGGATGGAGATGTGGTAGTCGAAGTTCATGTCGAGGTTCTGCGTGCCGCCTACGGCCGCGCGGTAGCGGTCCATCTCGATGACGAAAGGATAGACGGTGACGTTGCCGTCCTTCACGCTGATGTTCACCGAGATGCTGTCTATCATGTTCTTTTCCTTGTTCTTGAAGAAGAATTTCTTGGAGATTTCCGCAAAGGTTTCTCCGTCCATCAGTACGAGGCTGTCGCCCTTGATATGGATAGCCGAACGCAGCGACGGAATCTTGATGTTGAGGCAGGAGTCGAGACGCGTTTCTGCCGTCACGTTGAAGTCTACCGTCCCCTGGAAGGAACGGAGCATGGGCACGATGCTGTCCAGCGAAGGGGCAAAGTCTACCAGCTTGGCGATGTTGATGTTGTGCAGGCGGAAGTCGAAGCCGGCATATCCGCGGCTGCGCTGGCTGGCCTGGTAGATGAGGGTGGTGCGCATCTCGGCATCCATCCCGCGCATGGACAGCTCCTTGAGGTGCACGGCCTGGTTGCGTACGTCTATGTCGCCGCGCACGTCTTCGAACAGCATCTTGCCGTAGCGCACGCGGCGCAGGCGGGTGGTCAGTTCGAAGTCCACGTTCTTGGGCACGACGAACAGCTGCAGGTTGGTGGAGGTCGTGTCTGCCTCGGCCTGCAGGGTGTCGGTGGGGAACGAGAGCGAACGGATCAGCTGGTTGCAGTTCAGGTTGTTCGACGTCAGCTCCAGCTTGGCCCGAAGGGGCTTGTGGCGGTGCATGGCGCCGTAGAGGTCGTAGACGGCTCCCGTGGCCGTCAGGTCCGAACGCCCGATGCGCATCGTGGCGTTGCGCAGGCTGATGGTGCGGTTGCCCACGGTGAGCGAGGTTTTCTGCAGGCGGATGGGCAGGGCACACATTGGCGTGGACACTCTCATGCGGTTAAAGCCTACGATGCCTTTGGGGATCCAGAAGGAGTCGCGCACCTGTTCGGCCGTAACGCCGATACCTGCCTTGTCCATTCCCAGCTTGGTGTCGCCCATGCGGCAGAACAGGGTGTCGGCCTGCAGGGCCAGTCCTACCTTGGGACGGGCCGGATTACGTTCGCCCGGCTGTAGCTTGACCGTACCGGTAGAGCGTCCGCAGAAGACGCCCAGCGAGTCGGCCAGCCGTGCTTTCAGCCGGTTCATCTCCAGCTTGCACTCGACGTTGGCGATGCGGGTGGTGTCCTGCGGGTTGGTGCTCTTGATAGTAGCGTTGAAGCTTTGGAGGGCCGACTCCAGTCCGGGGGCGCGCAGGTTCATGTCCTTTATCTGGATGCGGGCGCCCAGTCTGTCATTGCCGATAAAGGCCAGCGAGGCGTTGCTGGTAAATTCGAAGTTGCGGAGGCTGTCTTTCAGCATCAGCCCGTCGGTCGAGAGTTTTCCGCCTATCTTGATGCGTCCCAAATCTTTGTTCTTCAACGATGACAGGCGGCAGCGCAAGCGGACGTCGGCATCCATTTTGCCCTGTATGCTGATGCCTTTTTGCAAGGGGAAGGCTTGTGCCAGTGTGGTCAGGTCGACGGTGGAACGGGTGTGGAAGCTGATGTCGGGGTCGCCCAGCAGGTCGTCCACACGGGCGTCGGCCAGGATGTCGGTATGGGCGCCCTTGAAGTGCAAGATTTTCAGGTCGGCGTAGGAGGGCTGTTTTTTCATCAGGTCGACTTGCCCGAAGAAGTCGGCGGTTATTTCATCGATGCCGTAAGGCATTCCCTTGTAGTGGGCCGAGGCCTGGTTGATGTTCACCGTCAGCGTGGCCAGGGGCATGCGTCGTTTGCCGTAAAGGCCTTTCAGGGTACCGTTGACGATGACTTCGCCCTGGGCATCGAGGCTTTCTTTCTTGAGGATGCTCTTGGGGATGAGGCCGATGACCGTCTCCAGCGAGGGAGCGTGCAGGCTGTATTGCAGGTCGACGTCGGCCGCGCGCTCCACGGTGTCGCGTCGCAGGGTGCCTTTCAGGTCAAGTTCCAGTCCGTTGACGTCCAGCAGGGCGTTGTTCAGGGTCAGGGTCCGTTTGCGGCGGTCCAGTTCCAGGTCGGTCTGCAGGCGGGTGGATACGCGGTTCACGAGCAGTTCGCCATCCTGCCAGAAGAGGATGTTGCGGTTGTTGAAATCCACTTTCAGCAGGGAGTGTCCCCGTTGCAGGCGGGCCTGTAGGCCGAGGTTAGCATCCCATAGGTTGGCGAAGACACGTGCCTGGCGGTCGTCGAAGGTAACGATGGCATGGCGGAGGGTCACACGCCGGATGTCTATTCCGCCGGGAGCCAGACGGGTGGTGTCAGCGGTGGCCGTATCGGCCGGGGTAGTCGTCGTAGTGTCGGGCAGGATGTCCCAGTTGGCACGGCCCTCCTTGTCGATGTGGGCGTAGACACGTGCGCTGTCCACCGTCAGTCGGTAGACGGTTATTTTCTTTTGGGTCAGATAGTCGATAGGGTTGACTACCAATACTGCCTTTTTGAAGGATACCAACGTGTCGCGGCGTTGCCACAGGGTGTCGCGCAGGGCTTTTGAAACCAGGGTACCGTCCTTCACTCTCAGCCCGAAGCGGGGGAAGGTGGAGAAGAACGTCAGGTCCACGCTGCCCAGCTCCACGCGGGCATTGAGGCTGCGGTTGGCGGTCTGTACCACGACGGGCGTCAGTTTTTCGGGCGTAAACACAAAGTGTATGGCCAGTGCGATGGCTGCTGCCAGGAGGATGATGAGGTAGCCGAGGCTGATGCCGGTTATCTTCAGTGTTTTTTTGACTTTCTTGTTCATGTTGTACTCCTTTATTTGCAGGTAAAGGTACTAAGAAAATTTTTACTTGTTCTTCACGCGGCCCTCTTTTTCATTTGTTCTGATATGAAAAAGCCCCTGTTCAGGAGTGTGTCTCCTGACAGGGGCTTTCTTATGGAACGGGAATTCCTTGCTTATTCAGCAACCTCGGCTCCCCAGTTTTCGCGGGCCAGACGCTTGTAGCTGTTGTAACGCCACTTAGCATTGTCCTCGGCAGCCTGGAAGAGCTGTTCGGCTTCAGCAGGATATTGCTTCATTACCGATGCGTAACGAACCTCACCCTTCAGGAAGTCCTTGAAGCCTTCCCATTCGGGTTCCTTGCTGTCCAAAGTGAACGGGTTCTTGCCTTCAGCTTCCAAAGCCGGGTTGTAACGCCACAAGTGCCAGTAACCACACTTAACGGCTTTTTCTTCCTCAGCCTGGCTCTTACCCATACCAGCCTTCAGACCGTGGTTGATACACGGAGCGTAAGCGATGATGAGTGACGGACCGGGATAAGCTTCAGCTTCGCGCAGGGCCTTCAAGGTCTGAGCCTGGTCAGCGCCCATGGCGATTTGAGCCACGTAAACGTAACCGTAAGTAGTGGCCATCAAGCCAAGGTCTTTCTTACGTACGCGCTTGCCGGCTGCGGCAAACTTGGCGATAGCACCCAGCGGAGTAGCCTTGGAAGACTGACCACCGGTATTGGAGTAAACCTCTGTATCGAGCACGAGGATGTTGACATCCTTGCCGCTGGCAATCACGTGGTCGAGGCCACCGTAACCGATATCGTAAGAAGCACCGTCACCACCAATGATCCACTGGCTGCGCTTAACGATGTATTGCTTCAGACCATAAATGCCGTTGCAGATCGGACACTTGTCCTTGGCAGCTTCGAGCATCGGAACGATGCGTTCGTAGATGTCTTTTGTCTTGTCAGCATCGAGGCTGTTGTCCAACCATTCCTGGAAGATTGCCTTGTATTCGGCCGGAGTAGATTCGCTTTCGATACCTTCCTTCATCAGTTTGGCAATGCGTTCGCGCATCTTCTCGTTGGCCAGTTCCATACCCAGACCGAATTCGCAGAAGTCCTCGAACAGGGAGTTAGCCCAAGCAGGACCGTGACCCTTCTCGTTCTTGGTGTAAGGAGTAGAAGGAACAGAGCCAGAGTAGATGGAAGAACATCCTGTAGCGTTAGCTACCATTTCGCGGTCGCCGAAGAGCTGGGAAATCAGTTTCACGTACGGAGTTTCGCCGCAACCCGAGCAAGCGCCCGAGAACTCGAACAACGGAGTAGCGAACTGAGAGTTCTTCACGTTGGCCTTGATGTCTACCAGGTGTTGTTTGCTCTTTACGTTTTCTACGCAGTAAGTCCAGTTGGCAGCTTCGCCCATCTGGCTTTCCAGGTGAACCATCGACAGAGCCTTGCCACCCTTCTTCGGGTTGCCCGGACATACGTCAACGCAGTTGCCGCAACCCAGACAGTCGAGTACGTCTACCTGCATGCGGAAGGTCATGCCGTCGAATACCTTTCCTACGGCCTTCAGCTGAGTGAAGTTGGCACCCTTCTGCTCCTCGGCGTCGAGAATAAACGGACGGATGGCAGCGTGAGGACAAACGTAAGCACACTTGTTACACTGGATACAGTTCTCGGCATTCCATGTCGGAACGAAGGCAGCTACGCCACGTTTCTCATACTTGGCAGTACCTTGTTCCCAAGTACCGTCTTCGATACCCTTGAAGGCAGATACCGGCAGCAGGTCGCCGTCCTGAGCGTTGATGGGACGAACCACTTCGTTGATGAAAGCGGGGTCGTTGTTGGCCACTTTTTCGTCGTCGGGCAGGTTGGCCCATGCGGGATCAACGGTGAGCTGCTTGTATTCGCCACCGCGGTCAACGGCAGCATAGTTCTTGTTCACTACGTCTTCACCCTTCTTACCATAAGACTTCACGATGAACTTCTTCATCTGCTCTACAGCCAGGTCAACGGGGATAACGCCCGTGATGCGGAAGAAGGCCGACTGCAGGATGGTGTTGGTGCGGTTGCCCAGACCGATTTCCTGTGCAATTTGAGTAGCATTGATGTAGTAAACGGTGATGTTGTTCTGTGCGAAATATTTCTTCACCTTGTTCGGCAGGTTCTTTGCCAGTTCTTCGCCTTCCCAGATGGTGTTGAGCAGGAACGAACCGTTCTTGCGCAGACCGCGGGTTACATCGTACATGTGCAGGTAAGCCTGTACGTGGCAAGCTACGAAGTTAGGTGTATTTACCAAGTAAGTGGAGCGGATAGGTGTGTCACCGAAACGCAGGTGAGAACAAGTGAAACCGCCCGACTTCTTGGAGTCGTAAGAGAAGTATGCCTGGCAGTGCTTGTCGGTATTGTCACCGATAATCTTCACGGAGTTCTTGTTGGCACCAACTGTACCATCGGCACCCAGACCGTAGAACTTGGCCTCGAACATGCCTTCGCCACCTACGGCGATTTCGGGCTCCTGAGGCAGAGAAGTGAAGGTAACGTCGTCTACGATACCGATAGTGAAGTGGTTCTTCGGAGTCGGCAGTGACAGGTTGTCATATACGGCAAAGATTTGTGCCGGAGTGGTGTCTTTCGAACCCAGACCGTAGCGGCCGCCAACGATGAGCGGGGCATTTTCCTGTCCGTAGAAGCAGTCCTTGACGTCCATGTAGAGCGGTTCGCCATTGGCACCCGGTTCCTTGGTACGGTCGAGTACGGCAATGCGCTTGGCTGTCTTGGGCACAGCTGCCAGGAAGTGCTTGGCAGAGAACGGACGGTAGAGGTGAACAGCTACCAGACCGACCTTTTCGCCCTTGGCGCGCAGGTAGTCGATCACTTCGCGGATGGCTTCTGTTACAGAGCCCATAGCGATGATGACGCGTTCTGCTTCGGGGTCGCCGTAGTAGTCGAACAGACCGTAGTTGCGGCCGGTGATTTCGCTGATCTTCTTCATGTAGTCTTCCACGATTTCAGGAACGGCGTCATAGAAGCGGTTGCAGGATTCGCGGTGCTGGAAGAAGTGGTCAGGGTTTTCGGCCATACCACGTGCAACCGGAGTCATGGGGTTCATGGCGCGGCTGCGGAATTCGGCCAAAGCTTCCTGGTCGATCAGCGGAGCGAGGTCTTCGTTGTCCAGCTTCTCGATCTTCTGGATTTCGTGAGAGGTGCGGAAGCCGTCGAAGAAGTTGATGAACGGCACGCGTGCCTTCAGGGTAGCCAGGTGGGCAACACCGGCGAGGTCCATCACTTCCTGTACAGAGCCTTCGGCCAGCATGGCGAAGCCTGTCTGACGGCAGGACATTACATCCTGATGGTCGCCGAAGATACACAGGGCGTGGCTGGCCAGTGTACGTGCGGATACGTGGAATACGCAGGGCAGGTTTTCACCGGCAATCTTGTACATGTTGGGGATCATCAACAGCAGACCCTGAGAAGCAGTGTAGGTGGTAGTCAGCGCACCTGCCTGCAGAGAGCCGTGTACGGCACCGGCGGCACCGGCTTCCGATTGCATTTCCTGAACCAATACTGTTTCGCCGAAGATGTTCTTGCGACCTGCGGCAGCCCATTCGTCCACGTGTTCAGCCATCGTAGACGACGGGGTGATGGGGTAGATGGCTGCCACCTCGGAGAACATGTACGAGATGTGGGCAGCGGCTTCGTTACCATCACAAGTGATGAATTTTTTCTGTTTAGTCATAACTAAATGAGTTTATAAAGTAAAAAATCTTTTGTTTATATTGTATCCTTTCGTTTCATTGTCTTCGTGCCCCGCCTTTCTCAGTACAGGAAACCGAACAGCCACAGGGGAATCTGATTGTCGCGTCCGATATCCATCTTGTGCATGGCGTAGGTCATGCCAATACTGTTCTTCACCTTGGTGCCTTCGGGGCAGATGCGGAAGGCGCGGTGTCCGTCTACCATGAACGGGATGTTCTTGTCGCCCCGGCTCACCTTGTGGTCCTTCCACAGGGTGTTGACGAAGAAGGTGTCGAGCACGTCCTGCTCTTCGACCTTGACGGGGTAGATGGAGTACATCAGGTTGGGGTTGTGCATCATGATCTTGGCCGGCTTCTTGGGAAATTCTTCCCCTACCGGATAGACCATGTTGATGAGGCGGGCGTCGGCCAGGTACTTGATGTAGTTCATCACCGTGGCGCGCGAGGTTTCTATATCATGGGCCAGCTGGCTGACGTTGGGGGCCTTGGGGCCGTCTACCGCCAGCAGGTAGAGTAGTTTCTTGATTTTCGAGAGGTATTTCAGTTCGATCTGCTTGATGAGGAGGATGTCCACTTCCACCATCATGTTCATGGTCTTGAGCAGGTTTTCGGAAAAGTTGCGTTTTTCGAGGAAGAAGGGATAGAAGCCGTGGTGGATGTAGTCCTGGAAGTAGTCCAGCGGATGCACCTTGGCCAGTATGCCTTTGGCTATCTGTTCGTGGTTGTGGAGGATTTCGTCCAGCGTGTAGGCATGGAACTTCATGCCCGTCTGCAGGTTGAGGAATTCGCGGAAGGAGAAGCCGCGGAGGTTGTAGCTCTTCACGATGTCGCGCAGCTCGAGATTTTCTTCCTTCAGCCGCATGACCGACGAGCCGGTGAAGACTATTTTCAGATTGGGGAAGCGGTCGTAGCACATGCGCAGCTCCTGGCTCCAGTTGGGGAACTTGAATACCTGGTCGATGAGCAGCACTTTGCCGCCGCGGCGCTGGAATTCGTTGGCAAACTCGACGATGCCGTGCCCCGAGAAGTAGAAGTTGTTCATGTTGATGAAGAGGCAGGAGCGGTCGGTACCGAACTTTTCCTTGGCATATTGGAGCAGGAAGGTCGTCTTGCCCACGCCACGGGTGCCCTTGATGCCGATGAGCCGGTCGCTCCAGTCAATCTCGTCCATGAGGTCGCGGCGTACCGGGGCATTGGTATGCTCCACAAGATAGGCGTGTGTGCGGTAGAATGCTTCCATGTTATAGTCTCCTTATCAGAGCACAAAGATATATCTTTTTTATACAATTGCAAAGTAGACATTACAAAATTTGTGTAAGTTTGCATTCAAAACGATAAAAAGTATGAAGCTGCATCTTTTTAATCCCGATACGGATTTGGCCTTGGCTTGCGACGACGGCCATTACATTGCTCCTGTGCAGGTGAGGGACATGGCGCGCGACTTGGCGTTGCTCCCCCTGTGGTATGCCGGGGCGGGAGGAAAAGTATGGGTTACGGACAGGAAAGCAATGGATTACGCCTCGCAAATGTGCCTTTTGTTCGGCTTGGATGCCGAGGCGGTGGCCGATGTCGGCGCGATAGGGGGCGGGCAGGTGGAGGCGGCGCCTTGGGGATGGAACCGTACCGTCCGCCAGTCGTTCCTGAAGCTGGGTGTCCGTGGGGAGTACTTGCCTTCGGACGACTGGCTGGATGTGTATCGTCGGCTGGCTTCCCGGCGGACATCGGCCGCCTTGTTGCGCCGCTGGCCGCTGGAGGGTTCCTACGGAGGAGAGGCCGAGGTGCTGTACACTTTGGACGAGTGTCGGGCCTATGCCGATGGGCATGGGGCGGTGGTATTCAAGGCGCCGTGGTCGAGCAGCGGCAAGGGCTTGTGCTGGTGCCGGGCCAACTTCTCCCTGTCGGCCGGCTGGTGCGGAAGGACGCTTCGCGAGCAGGGAGCGGTGGTGGCGTCTCCTATATATAATAAGGTGGAAGACCTGGCCTTGGAGTTTATGGCAGGCGAGGACGGGCGGATGGATTTCTTGGGCTATTCCTCGTTCTTGACCGACGGTTACGGGCGTTATCAGGGCAATCGGGTGTTGTCGACCGATGCGTTCGAGGCCTATATGACCCGCTACGTGGCGCGAAAGGAGTGGGAACGTTTGCGGAAGGGGCTGATACCTCTGCTGGCCGTCTATGCGGAGGCGGGCTATCGTGGTCCTCTAGGAGTAGACATGATGGTGTGCCGCAGAGAAGATGGAGGCTTCTTCCTGTATCCGATGGTTGAGGTTAACCTGCGCATGAATATGGGCATCGTGGCCCTGCGGCTGGCGGAGCGGGTGTTGGGGAACGGCCTCTCAGGTCGGTTTGACATCGTTCGCTACCCGTCTGTCGGGGCGTTGCGCGAAGCTGCCGGCAGGATGTTGCACGAGGCTCCTCCGCAGGTGCGTGAGGGGCGGCTGGTGGACGGCACCTTACCGTTGGTGCCTGTGACGTCCGAAAGCCGTTTCATGGCGGTGCTGACCGTTACTTCGGGTCAATCTGAATCCCGGCTGACGGTAGCCGAGGGGGCGCTTTCGTTGCCATAGCGGTCGATGGCCGTCACGGCAAAGTAGCGGCGGCTGGTCCACGGCAGGATGGGGGCATAGATGTACTCCGTGCCGCGTATGCCGATGGCAACGATGTTGGCAGGATTCTCCGTGTCGACGGGGCTGGTGTCCGAGGCATAGACGATGTAGGTGGGAGTGTTTCTGCCGTCGTTGTCCGTCGACGCTTCCCATTGCAGGCGGGTGTAGCCTTCGGCTATCTGGCGGAGGGAGAGCCGAGTGGGAGGAGTGGGTGCGATGCTGTCGGCCCATGTCATGGGTGGTTGTAGGGCCGGGCAGGCATAGAAGTCGTTCAGCAGGGCGTCGTAGAGGTTTTGGGTGTTGTCCGTCACAAACTTCACCCGGTAGTGGGCTTCGCCGGCCAGGTGGTGGTGGCGTACGAAGTTGATTTGCCGCTCAATCTCGTCGAGCTCCCAGTTGCCTTCGCTGGGGTGGAGGAAGTAGACACCCAGGCCGGGAACCACATGGCGGCCGTTGCTCTGCTCCTGCCAGTCGAGCGCAAAGGGGTAGAAGGCATTGCCGCGGAAGTACATCATGGGATAAATCTGGTCCTGGATGCCTTCACCCAGCCATCCCTGCACATCCTGGTAGACTACATGGAAGGCATTCCATCCCTTGGACGAGTAGCGGCTCGTGTCGCGGTACTTGCCCACGGGGCAGGTGCTTACCTTGACCCACGGCTTCAGCTGTTTTACACCTTTATATATATAGCGCACGATTTCGGTGATGTTGTCCCTGCGCCATTGGTCGAGGCTCCGCCCCTTGCCATATTTGCGATAGTCGTAACTGTCGGGGAAGCGCAAGGCACGTTCGGGGTAGCGCAGGTAGTCGAAGTGTACGCCGTCCACATCGTAGCGCTCCACAACCTCTTTGACGAGGCTCATGAGGTATTCCTTGGTCTTCGGGTGGCCGGGGTTCAGGAAGTATTCGTTCTTGTAGCGCAGGCAGATGTCGGGCTGGCGGCGGGTGACGGACTGATTGCCCAGCGAGGCCACATGCTTGCGTCCGCCCAGGGGGATGGACACCATCCAGGCATGGCACTCCATGCCGCGCTTGTGGCACTCCTCGACGGCAAAGGCCAGCGGGTCGTAGCCGGGGCCCTGTCCCACCTTGCCCGTCAGGATGGAGTTGAAGGGCTCGATGTCCGAGCGGTAGAGGACGTCGCCTCTCGTGCGCGTCTGGAAGAGGATGGTGTTGAAGTTGGCCGCCTTCAGCTTGTCCAGTATCTCGACCAGCTCTTCCTGCTGCTTGCGGATGCCGGCGGCCGAGGTGGCTTTGGCACGCGGCCAGTCGAGGCCGTAGACGGCGGTAATCCACGCGGCCCGCACCTCGTGCTTGGGCGGAGTCTGGGCGGAGAGGGGGAGAAGTGTTGCCAGCAGGCAGGCTATGGTGAGCAGAAACGAACGAATCATAAGTAAAACGGTTTGTTATTTTTCGGCGGCGAATTTACAAAAACTGCCGTTAAATTGTGCAGATTGTTAGGAAACAATTACATTTGCAGGCATAAAAGTAAACGGAAAAACATACGCCATGATTACATTTACAATTTGTCTGCTGGCTCTGATAGCCGGCTATCTGCTTTACGGACGGGTGGTGGAGCGTATTTTCGGACCTGATGACCGCCGGACACCCGCCCTGACGAAGGCCGACGGCGTGGACTATATCCCCCTGCCTACCTGGAAAATCTTCATGATACAATTTCTCAACATCGCGGGTGTAGGCCCCATCTTCGGTGCCATCATGGGTGCCATGTTCGGCACGGCGTCCTACCTGTGGATTGTGTTGGGAAGCATCTTTGCGGGTGCGGTGCACGACTATCTGTCGGGCATGCTGTCTCTGCGCAACGGCGGCGAGAGCCTTCCCGAAATCATCGGCCGCTACCTGGGACTGACTACCAAGCAGGTGATGCGTGCCTTCACCGTGGTGCTGATGATGCTCGTGGGGGCGGTCTTTGTGGCTTCACCCGCGGGACTGCTGGCCCGCCTGACGCCGGAGTCGCTCGACGTAACGTTCTGGATTATCGTCATCTTCATCTATTACATCCTGGCTACTCTGCTGCCGGTCGACAAGATTATTGGCAAGATTTACCCGCTTTTCGCCGTGGCCCTTATCTTCATGGCGGTGGGTATCCTGGTGATGCTCTATGTACACCACCCGGCGCTGCCTGAATTGTGGGACGGACTGGAGAATACCCATCCGCAGGCGGAGACGAGCCCCATCTTCCCGATGATGTTCATCACCATCGCCTGCGGGGCCATTTCGGGTTTCCATGCCACGCAGAGCCCGCTTATGGCCCGTTGCGTCACCAGTGAACGGCACGGGCGCCCCGTGTTCTACGGTGCCATGATTACCGAGGGCATCGTGGCGCTGATATGGGCAACGGTGGCCACGTACTTCTTCCATGAGAACGGAATGGGACTGAGCGACGCGTCTGTCGTGGTGTTCGACATCAGCAAGGGCTGGCTGGGCGAAGTGGGAGGCGTACTGGCCATCCTCGGCGTGGTGGCTGCACCCATCACCAGCGGCGACACGGCGTTCCGCTCGGCGCGGCTCATTGTGGCCGATTTCCTCCATCTGGAGCAGAAGTCCATGCGCCGTCGCCTGTACATCTGTATCCCCATGTTCGTGGCCGCCGCGGCACTGCTGGTCTACAGCCTGCGCGATGCGGAGGGCTTCCAGCGCATCTGGCGCTACTTTGCGTGGGCCAACCAGACGCTGTCCGTCTTCACCCTGTGGGCCGTCACCGTATGGCTGGTGCGCGAAAGGGGGCGTTTCTGCTACCTGGTGACGCTGCTGCCCGCCCTGCTGATGACGGCGGTGTGCACTTCTTATATCTGTGTAGAACCCAAGGGAGGCCTTGGCCTGGGGCTTCAGTATGCTGGTCCGATAGCCGTTGGAGCGGCGGTAGTGGGCCTGGTGTGGTTCGCCTTGTGGAAGCGGAAGTATGAACAGACGGGGCGCATCCGTGCCTGAGAGGGAGGTGGCTTATGAAGAAAAGACTCAAGAAATCGACGGCGCTGCCTTTGGCGCTGCTCGTCTACATCACGGCGACGGCGGCCTATTTCCTGCCGCGCAATACGGAAATCAGTGTGACGGAGAAGTATATCACCGTCGCAGCCTCGTATGTCATCGTCTTTCTGCTGTGGCTGGTGCTGCGCCGCAGGGAGCGGAAGGAGGGGGAAAAGTAAAGATTTCCCCACCCGAAGGGGCGGATAAGGCTTTAATATCGTATATTTGCAGAATGATTCATTAATACGACTGAAAGATGAAAAAACTGATGTTCATGTTCAGCCTGCTGCTGGTGACGCTGGCGGCTCAGGCACAATTCGAGAAAGGAAAGTGGTTTGTGAACCCCTCGGTCACGGGGCTGAACCTGTCTTACAATACCGGTACGGAGAAGGCGCACTTCGGCCTTGAGGCCAACGGAGGTGCCTTCCTGGCCGACAACGTGGCGCTGCTTGTACACCTGGGCGCCGACTGGCAGGGCGGAGGTGCCGACGATTACAAGGTGGGCGTGGGCGGAAGATACTATTTCGACGCCATCGGCATCTACCTGGGGGCGAACGTAAACCTCAATCACCGCGTGTGGACGGGCGACCATCGCACGCGCGTTGGCTTCGGCGCCGAGGCGGGATATGCCTTTTTCCTCTCGCGTACGGTGACCATCGAGCCGGCTGTCTACTGGGACATCAATAAGGACCGCTCCGAACTGGGTCTGAAGGTGGGCTTCGGATTCTACTTCTGAGCCGGGTACGTGCCGTGGTAAAAAATCCATATAACGATACTTCTTCATAGCAAAAGGCAGGCTTTTGGTATACCCCCTCCAGGAGTATCTGTAGGGCCGGTTCGGACTTTGAGAAAAAAGAATACAAATATTGCCCGCCGGAAGCCCTGTCCGCCCTCCGTCGGCTCCGGCCTTCTCCGCCCCCGCCGCCGTGAAAAATCGGGTCGAAGCCTTGGATTTCCCGATTTTTATTCCGTTATTTGTCGCAGATTTCAGAAGAGGGGGTGCCTTGCGAAAGCGCGGGGCTGAGATTATACCCATAGAACCTGATACGGGTCATGCCGTCGGAGGGATTTTCTTGAGTATGCTTCTTGCATCCGCTGCCCGCGGAGCACACCACGCACGGTTCCCTTTCTGTCATCCCTTAACCCGACGTCAAACCACAGAAAGGAGCGATATGTTTCAAGTACAGTTCATCACCCATTACACCGAAACCATCAGTTATCCCCAGTCTGCCCGTATCGCGCTCGAGGGAGGATGCCGCTGGATACAGCTGCGAATGAAGGACGCCACGGACGAAGAAGTGGAACCCGTGGCCCGCGAGGTGCAGGCCTTGTGCCGCGACTTCGGTGCCTACTTCGTGCTGGACGACCGTGTGGAGCTCGTGAAACGCCTGCATACCGACGGCGTACACCTCGGTAAACTCGACATGCCCGTCGACGAAGCCCGCGCTTACCTCGGCCCCGAGTTCATCATCGGCGGCACGGCCAACACGTTTGAAGACGTCCTCCGCCTCCACCGTGCCGGGGCCGACTACATCGGATGCGGGCCTTTCCGCTACACGACCACGAAGAAAAATCTCGCACCCATCCTCGGTCTGGAGGGCTACACCCGCATTCTGGCACAGATGGAGGAGGCGGAAATCAACCTTCCCGTCGTGGGCATCGGGGGCATCGGGGCGGACGACATCCCCGCCCTCCGTGCCACAGGCCTCAACGGCATTGCCCTGAGCGGCAGCATCCTGCGGGCCGAAGATCCCGTCCGCGAGATGGAACGCATCATCAGACTAACCCAACAATAACACTATAAGTATATGGAAGACAACATTCGAATCACCTATCCCGACTCGGAGAAGGTCTATCTGCAGGGCGAAATCCACCCCGACGTGCGGGTAGGCATGCGCCGGGTGAACCTGACGCCCACCGTCACCTTCGAGGAAGGCCGCCGCGTCACGCGGCAGAACCCGCCTGTCTATGTCTACGACACCAGCGGGCCCTACAGCGACCCCGCCGTTTCCATCGACCTCCGCAAGGGACTTCCCCGCCTACGCGAGCAGTGGATACGCAGCCGCGAGGTGGAGCAGCTCAAGGAAATCTCGTCGGAATACGGCCGCCAGCGCCTGGCCGACCGCAGTCTGGACCACCTGCGCTTCGAGCACATCTGCCTGCCTTACCGGGCAAAAGCCGGCTGCCAGGTGTCGCAGATGTACTACGCCAAGCAGGGAATCGTTACTCCCGAGATGGAATACGTGGCCATTCGTGAGAACATGAACAACCGCGAACTGGGCATCGAGTCCTACATTACGCCCGAGTTCGTGCGGCAGGAGATAGCCGCCGGCCGTGCCGTTCTGCCCGCCAACGTCAATCATCCCGAGGCCGAACCCATGATTATCGGCTCGCGCTTCCTGGTGAAAATCAATACGAACATCGGCAATTCCGCCACAACCTCCACCATCGAGGACGAAGTGGAGAAGGCCATCTGGAGCTGCAAGTGGGGAGGAGACACGCTGATGGACCTCTCTACGGGCGAGAATATCCACGAGACGCGCGAGTGGATTATACGCAACTGCCCCGTTCCCGTAGGCACCGTGCCCATGTATCAGGCCATGGAGAAGGTTGGCGGCCGTGCCGAAGACCTCACTTGGGAACTGTTCCGTGACACCCTTGTCGAGCAGTGTGAGCAGGGCGTGGACTACTTCACCATCCATTGCGGCATCCGTCTGAAGAACATCCACTACGCTGGAGACCGCCTCTGCGGCATGGTGAGCCGCGGCGGAAGCATCATTTCCCAGTGGTGCAAGGTACACCAGCGGGAGAGTTTCCTCTATGAACACTTCGACGACATCTGCGATATCTGTGCCCGATACGACGTGGCCCTCTCGCTTGGTGACGGCCTGCGCCCCGGTGCCATCTACGATGCCAACGACAAAGCCCAGTTTGCCGAGCTCGACACCATGGGAGAACTCGTGCAGCGGGCCTGGGCCAAGAACGTACAGGCCTTTATCGAAGGTCCCGGCCACGTGCCGATGCACAAGATAAAAGAGAACATGGAGCGGCAGATAGAGAAGTGCCATGGGGCGCCTTTCTATACGCTGGGCCCCATCGTGACCGACATTGCGCCCGGCTACGACCACATCACCAGTGCCATCGGAGCCGCGCAGATAGGCTGGCTGGGCACGGCCATGCTCTGCTACGTCACGCCCAAGGAGCACCTGGCCCTGCCTCAGAAGGAAGACGTGCGCGTGGGTGTGGTCACCTATAAGATAGCCGCCCATGCCGCCGACCTTGCCAAAGGCCATCCCGGAGCCGAGGTTCGCGACAACGCCCTCAGTAAGGCACGCTACGAATTCCGCTGGAAAGACCAGTTCAACCTCAGCCTCGACCCCGAGCGCGCGTTGCAGTATTACCGGGAAGCCAACCACTTGAACGGCAAGTACTGTACGATGTGTGGCCCCCATTTCTGCGCCATGCGCATCAGTCAGCGCCTGACCGACTGCGACTATACCGGCGGCGAAACGGTGCCCGAAGACGGAGACCGCTGAGAAAAGAAACCAGATTACACATTATTATATTATATGAAAATGATAGAAACTAAAGTATCACAGGGTATCATCAGTACCTATTTCGAGAAGTTGGAGAAGAACCTCGACCTCGATGTAGCCATTGTAGGCGGCGGTCCTTCAGGTATTGTGGCAGCCTATTACCTGGCCAAGGCGGGATTGAAGGTAGCCCAGTTCGACCGTAAACTGGCACCCGGCGGTGGCATGTGGGGTGGTGCCATGATGTTCAATCAGATTGTCATCCAGGAAGAAGCCATGGACATCGTGCGCGAATTCGAAATCAATCATGCGCCTTTCGGCGACGGGCTGTACGTAATGGACTCGGTTGAGAGCACCTCTTCGCTGCTCTATCATGCCGTTCATGCCGGAGCCACCATCTTCAACTGCTACTCGGTGGAGGATGTTATCTTCAAGAACAATCAGGTAAGCGGTGTGGTAGTCAACTGGACGCCCGTGCTTCGCGAGGGCTTGCACGTAGACCCGCTGAACATTCTGGCCAAGGTAGTCATCGACGGAACCGGCCACGACAGCGAGATTGCCGCTACCGTAGCCCGCAAGAACGGCATCCGCCTGGCTACTGATACCGGCGCCGTCATCGGCGAACGCTCGCTCGATGTTGCCACCGGCGAGGAAGAAGTGGTGAATGGCACCAAGGAAATCTACCCCGGCCTCTATGTATGTGGTATGGCTGCATCGGCTGTATCGGGTACTCCGCGTATGGGTCCCATCTTCGGCGGCATGCTGATGTCCGGCAAGAAGGTAGCTGATGAAATCATCGCCCGCCTGAAGAAGTAAGGACAGAAGGCTGCCCGGCAGCAACAGAAAAGGCAGGAAACGCACCGCCGCGAGCGGAGTGTTTCCTGCCTTTTTTATGTCCGGAGGGGAGGGAAGATGACGAAGTGCTTCGTGGCAGTGTGACACGGTGCTTCGTGAGGGTGCGACACAGTGCTTCGTGAGAGGGTGACAAAGCACTTCATGAGGGCATGACGAAGCACTGCGTGAGCAGGTCACACAGCACTTCGTCATAAAGTCTTGGAACAGATGGTTGCGGGGCGGGATGGCCGTCGTGCGTCGTCATGCCTTTTCCACCTCCCGGGCAATGTGCGCCAGTTCGCCGAAGCGGGCGAGCAGGGCGGGGAGGTCGGCGGCCGAGCGGTAGTCCTTCCAGATGTCGCCCAGCAGGGCGGCGCCTCCGAAACCGAGGTCGTGGAGCAGGGAAAGTTTGTCGGCCGTCACGCCGCCCAGGGCGATGGTCCTGCGGGTCAGGATGCCTTCGCGGGCGGCCTGTCGGAGCTGCTCCGGGTCGAAGCCCGCGCGGTAGCCCTGCTTGGAGATGCTGTCGAAGATGGGGCTCAGGAAGTAATAGTCGGTCAGCGGACCGAATCGGGCCACCTCCTCCAGCGAGTGGCACGAACGGCTCAGCAGTCCCTTGAACCCTTCGGGCGCATGGGGATTGCGTCCGTTCAGATGGATGCCTCCCAGGCGGTAGCGGGCCTGCAGGGCGAAATGGTCGTGCAGGCTGATGCGCCCGTAGTGCTCCGCCGGCAGGAGGCTGATGAGGGTTTCGAGCTCCTCCTCCGTACAGCCGGGCTTGCGCAGGTGCAGGCGGTCGAGGCCGGCGTCCAGGAGCTGTGTCAGGGCTTGGGCCTCGTCGGGCAGGAAGTCGGGGGCGGTGATGACTACGAGCTTCATGCCTCTACGGGAAACTGGTCCGCCATGTGCCACAGGGGGCCGTTGCCGTGGCCGATGCGCAGCTGGCTTCCGGCCTGGAGGGCACGGTTGAGGTATTCCTTGGCTTGGGCAATGGCTTCGGGCAGCTCGCATCCCCGTCCGATGAAGGTGGCGATGGCCGACGAAAGGGTGCAGCCGGTGCCGTGCAGGTTGGGCGTGTCGATGCGGGGCGAGGTGAAGAAGTGGAAGTCGCCGTCGTAGAGCACGTCCACCATCTCTTCGCCTTCCATGTGTCCGCCCTTGATGAGGAAGGCACACTGATGGCGTCCGTGCAGGGCGCGTGCAGCCTGTCTCATGTCGTCTACGGTCCGCACCTTGGCTCCCAGCAGCACCGATGCTTCGTGCAGGTTGGGTGTAGACAGGCGGCTCAGAGGCAGCAGGAAGAGGGGCAAGGCGCGCAGGGCCTTGTCGTCCGTCAGGCGGCGTCCGCTGGTCGAGACCATGACGGGGTCGAGTACGACGGGCAGGTCGCGCCGCTTCAGCAGCAGGCTGCTGATGGCCTTGATGGTGTCATACTGGCCGGTCATGCCTATCTTGACGGCCTTGACGTCGAGGTCGTCGAGTACGGCCTTGATCTGGTCTCTCACCAGCACGGCGGGCAGGTATTGCACGAGCGATACCGTCTGCGTGTTTTGTACGGTGATGGACGTGATGGCGGCGGCGGCATAGCTGCCGAGAGCCGAGATGGTCTTGATGTCGGCCTGTATGCCTGCTCCGCCCGAGGGGTCGGAACCGGCTATGGTGAGTATTACGTCTGGATTTTTCATGATGTATATCGTTATTATGGTTGTACGTTCAATTTTTCTTTCAGGAACTGCCCCGTGTAGCTGGCGGCACAGGCGGCCACTTCTTCGGGCGTGCCTGCCACGACCAGGTTGCCGCCGCGGTCGCCTCCTTCGGGGCCGAGGTCTATCACGTAGTCGGCACACTTGATGACGTCCAGGTTGTGCTCGATGATGACGATGCTGTGTCCGCGGCGGATGAGGGCGTCGAAGGCTTCGAGCAGCTTGCGGATGTCGTGGAAGT
>ULPL01028365.1_pt1 | contig 78979 bp, 65 predicted proteins | sample 1953481 | NCBI WGS metagenome assembly ULPL01 (sample SAMEA4835628, study PRJEB28245) | human gut metagenome | biome: gut microbiome; material: fecal sample | place: Denmark | collected 2008 | reverse complement strand
ATCCCGGTTCGACCCCGGGTCTGGGTACGAAGAAAATCGGCTGAGTATTTTATAACCAATACTCAGCCGATTTCATTTTATTATTTTATCCTACATATCCTGATACAGAAGTAGTAACAAAAGCGGCAGATAATCTTTCAACTCACTGCGAAGCAGTTCGATGGTCTTTTGTTTATAACGATTTACCGATTTTACGCTGATGTGCAGTTCTTCCGCTATTTCAGCATAAGTTTTTCCTTCGAAGAAACTTTTTGTAAAAACAATACGATATTGTTCGGGAAGTTTTTTAAGCGTTTCATATAACAAACGATAAAGTTCGTCTAAAGTATATATACTATCTGTCTCCGTTTCGTATATAGGAGTTCTTTGCCTTATAAATTCAGCATAAACGCACTCATGTTCCTGATGTTTCAGATGATTAAGGCAACTGTTCTTTACGCAAATTTTAATATAAGCTACGGCTGTTTCCGAATGGAGGTCAAAAGAGTCAATATTATTCCAAAGCGTGGCAAAGACTTCCGATACTATATCTTCTCGTGTTTCCTTATCATCAATATATCTCTTGGCATAAATGCAAAAAGGCGCATAGTAGTTTTCAAAGAACTGCTTGAAAACCGCTTCTTTATTATGCTCAAAGAGTATTTTCTGCATTTTGATATAGTTTGGTAGAAAGTCAAGTTGGATGCAAAGATGCGAAAAAATGTATTACACTGTCTGCATAGAATCGCTTATTTTTATTTTATACGAAAAAAAATGGAATGCGGCTGTCTCTTTTTTAAAACACAGTTGTATTATCAGTAAAAAGGACATAAGGTAAAATTGTATCATGGAAAACAACGAAGCAGAAAAAGAGTTCAAGAAAGTTCTGGCACTGGCTGAGGATATCAAAGAAATGGAAAGCATTGATGTGCAAGGGGCTTTCAATCGAGTTCACTTACAGATGAAGAAAAGCCAACATAAAAAATGGATGAACAAATGGATGAAATATGCTGCTATGCTGACATTGCCTTTTATGCTGACTTCGATTCTGTTAGGATATCTGTATTTTCGAAAACAAGATACAACTGTACAATATGCTGAGGTAAATGCAACGGCGGGGTCGGTGATTCGTTACGAACTGCCAGACCATTCGGTGGTATGGCTAAATGCAGGTACCACGTTACGCTACCCCACTACTTTTCAGTCAGACCGCAGAGATGTGGAGCTGGACGGAGAAGCTTATTTTGAGGTTACGGCCGACAAAGAACATCCTTTTTATGTAAGTACACATAACGGACCTACCGTTTACGTATATGGAACAAAGTTTAATGTAACAGCTTATTCGGATGATTCTTACGTAGGAACCGTATTGGAACAAGGAAATGTCAATGTCATTCTTCCGGCAAGCGAGAAAGTTTCTTTAATGCCCAGCGAACAGTTGTTTTATGACAAAGAGAATGGCACTTGGACGAAAAGTAAAGTAGATGTTTACGAGAAAGTGGCTTGGAAAGATGGTAAACTGATTTTCCGTAATGCAACTTTAGAGGAAATATTCAAACGTTTGTCCAGACATTTCAATGTAGAAATACAACTTAATAATAAGAAACATAAAGAATACAGATATCGGGCTACTTTCCGTAAAGAAACATTGTCGCAGATATTGGATTATCTGTCTAAATCGGCTACTATGAAATGGAAAATAGAAGATTCGGTACAACAGACAGACGATACGTTGACAAAAACGAAATATATTGTGGATTTATATTAGTAACCTTTTAAACATATAGTGCCTATGAAATAACACCGGAAAACATGAAAAAAAATGAAGAAGAAGGTTATCTTCACAAACCCTCTTCCTAAAAATTAAGATTCACGGCATACAGTCTCGCAAACCATACCGTGAATCCAATCAACCCAGTTCATTTAGTAATAAACTTTAGTTAACCGCAAATGTATGAAAAAAACTCATTCATTTAATGTATTATACCTTAAATATATCCTAAGAACCAAACTACCTTTACCTATGAGGATAAGTCTAATACTATTGTTTGCTGTTGCTTTGCAGCTCCCTGCCAATAACAGCTATGCACAGCGCATCAGAAAAGCCTTAAACACATCAAAGGCTTCTGTTGAGGAGGTTTTAAACCATATCGAAAAAACATCCGACTATGTGTTTCTCTACAATGACAAAACGATCCAGCGCGACCGTATCGTTTCTGTTACGAATCAATCGGAAAATATTCCCGACATATTAAACGAAGTATTCGCAGGAACCGATGTGTCTTATACCATCGTTGATAAACAAATTATACTGTCTACCAAACAGGCTTCCGCCCGGCAAAATGCACAAATAGAAGTTACGGGAGTTGTGAAAAATGTAGCAGGCGAGCCCCTGATCGGTGTGAGTATCTTGGTAAAAAACACTTCTAACGGTACAATAACTGATATTGACGGAAACTTTACGCTACAAGCTCCTCAAGGAGCTGTACTGGAAATCAGTTACATCGGTTACGTCACCCAAACTGTAACTGTTACCGACACTACGCCGCTAAAAATATTACTGAAAGAAGACAGTAAACAACTGGAAGAAGTTGTGGTAACGGCTTTGGGTATCAAACGTGCAGAAAAAGCCTTATCGTACAATGTACAGAAAGTAGAACAAGACGAGTTGGTACGGGTAAAAGATGCCAATTTTGTCAACTCACTGAGCGGTAAAATTGCCGGCGTCAGCATCAACAAAAGTGCCAGCGGTGTGGGTGGAGCTACTCGCGTAGTGATGCGCGGCGCTAAATCTATTGAGGGAGACAACAATGCTTTGTATGTAGTTGACGGTATTCCTTTATTCAATACGAATATGGGAAACACTGACAGCGGCATTATGGGAGAAGGACAAGCCGGAACTGAAGGCATTGCAGATTTTAACCCTGAAGATATTGAAAGCATTTCTGTATTGAGCGGCCCGTCTGCTGCAGCCTTGTATGGTAGTAGTGCGGCAAATGGTGTGATTCTGATTACAACCAAGAAAGGTAAGGAAGGTAAGCTGTCTGTACAGTTTTCTTCATCTACAGAATTCAGCAAAGCGTATATGACTCCCAAATTCCAGACAACTTACGGTAACAAAAAAGACTTTTATGAAAGTTGGGGTGAAAAACTGGCCAATCCTTCCAGCTATGACCCGAAAGATGATTTTTTCAACACGGGTACAAACTTTATCAATTCGGTAACATTGACTACCGGAACGAAGTATAATCAGACTTTTGCATCATTCTCATCAACGAATTCTGACGGTATCGTTCCAAACAACAGCTATAACCGATTGAATCTTACCATCCGTAACACTTCTACGTTTTTGAACGATCGGCTGCAACTTGATTTGGGGGCTTCTTACGTGAAACAGGATGACAAAAACATGGTTTCGCAAGGTTTATATTGGAATCCGATTGTAGCTGCATACCTCTTTCCAAGAGGTGAAGAGTTTGAAGACATAAAAACCTTTGAACACTTTGACGACAGCCGCAAACTACCGGTACAATACTGGCCTGTGTCTGACGCTGTATATGCTCCACAAAATCCCTATTGGACTGCATACCGCAATGTGGCGACCAACCAAAAACATCGTTACATGTTCAGCGTAGGCGCTACGTTTAAAATTACAGACTGGATGAATGTGGCTGCCCGCTATCGCATGGATGATTCGTATGTAAAATTCGAACGCAAAATATACGCTTCTTCTGATCAGGTATTTGCCGAAGGTCCCAAAGGACATTACGGATACAGTAATTTCAATGACCATCAGGAATACGCCGATGCCATGTTGAACATCAACAAGACCATCCGAAATTTCAGCCTTTCTGCCAACTTGGGATGGAGTTACTCTAATTACAGCTCATTACAAAGAGGATATAAAGGTACTTTGCTGGGTGTACCCAACAAGTTTGCTGTTTCAAATATCGATCCTTCCAACGGACGTGTTTCCGAAAAAGGAGGCGATAGCCGCGTGCGTAACCACGCATTGTTTGCCAATGTTGAATTAGGGTGGAAAAGTATGCTTTATCTAACTCTTACAGGACGTAACGATTGGAATTCCCGGTTAGTAAATACAAATGAAGAATCTTTCTTTTATCCTTCGGTCGGTTTATCTGCCATTATTTCCGAAATGGTAAATTTACCTGAATTTATCTCTTACCTGAAAGTGCGTGGTTCTTATACAGAAGTGGGTGCACCTATTTCACGTTCGGGCTTGACTCCCGGTACTGTTACTACACCGATTATTGGCGGTAACCTGAAACCAACCGGAATCTACCCATTTACAGATTTCAAAGCAGAACGAACCAAATCGTATGAATTAGGACTGAGCCTGCGCTTATGGAAGAAATTCAATGCTGAAGTCACTTATTATAAGTCGAATACTTATAACCAAACCTTTTTGGGTACTCTACCTGAATCAACAGGTTACAAATCAATCTATCTGCAAGCAGGTAACGTAGAAAACCGCGGATGGGAAGCGTCGTTTAATTATAGCGACCAATTCAAGAGTGGGTGGTCTGTTTCTTCTACCTTAACTTTCTCTAAGAATATCAACGAAATCAAAGAAATGGTAGAAAACTACCATACCGATTTAATGGAAGAGCCGATTAATATACCCGAAGTCTTAAAGGATAAAGGACGTACCATTTTGAAGGTAGGCGGAAGTATTCATGATATTTATGCCACCCGTTTCTTCAAGAAAGACGGTCAAGGATTTGTAAATGTCAGTACAGACGGCAAATTCGAGATGGAAGATGGGGCACCGGTTTACTTAGGACAAGTTGCGCCAAAATTCAACATGGGGTGGAATAATGCCATTTCTTATAAAGGTTTCGGAATCAGCTTCCTAATTAACGGACGATTTGGCGGAGTAGTAACATCTTCTACCGAAGCTCTCTTAGACCGTTTCGGTGTATCACAACGCTCTGCTGAAGCTCGCGACTTAGGTGGTGCGTTGTTCCCGGGGCAAGGTCGTGTAGACGCAAAATCTTATTACCAAATGATTGGCACGGGTGATTATCAAACTTCCGGATACTATGTATATAGTGCTACAAATGTACGTTTACAAGAACTCACCTTCAGCTATACATTCCCCAACAGTTGGTTCAGAAATATTCTGCGTGACGTTACTCTTTCCTTCATAGCGAATAATCCGTGGATGCTGTACTGCAAAGCTCCGTTCGACCCTGAGCTGACTCCGTCTACGGCTACATTCGGGCAAGGGAACGACTACTTTATGCAGCCAAGTGTACGCAGTTTCGGTTTTGGTGTGAAATTTAAACTTTAATGGAATATTATGAAAAATTTAAATCGATATAAATTGTTTGCAGTTGCTTTCGCTGCCTTGTCGATGGCATCCTGCGATTACGAGAACATTAATACAAATCCTTTTGAAATGACCGACCAAGAAGGAGTTATGGATGGCATTGCGGTTGGAGGCTTAATAACATCAATGGAAAAATCCATATTCCCTACCGGTACTCAGGCGGATGATACCGACCCCGTTAATCAGTATCAGATAGCATATAACCTGTCGGCTGACGCTTGGAGCGGATATTTCGGTATCAATAATACCTTTAATGGCGGAAACTGTCACCTGAATTATGTAATGGTAGACGGTTGGGTAGCTTCTACTTTCTCTAATTCATACACGAACTTATTAGACCCGTGGAAAAAACTGACGACTTTTGCCAAAGAAAATGATACGCCCGAAGTGGCTGCTCTGGCACAAATCCTGAAAATATCGGGTTGGCACAAAGTTTTGGAATGTTTCGGTCCCATTCCTTATACTCAAGCCGGTTCGGGGGCTATCAATATTCCTTTTGACTCCGAAAAAGATGCATATAAAGCCATCCTTAAAGATTTGTCGGATGCAGTAGAAGAATTGACATCCAAAGCAACAAGAGGCGTAAAGGTAATGCCTGATTACGATGTGGTTTATGAAGGTAATTCTACCAAATGGGTAAAATATGCCAATTCATTGATGTTGCGTTTAGCCATGCGTTTGCGTACTGCCAACGATGCCGAATTACAGCAACTGGCTAAACAGTATGCCAAACAAGCGATTACACACTCTATAGGAGTAATGACTGAAGTTTCCGATGCAGCAGGAGCAGGCAAGGGAGCAGGCATAACTCTTCGTAACCCGATATTCTGGATAGCTGATAACTATAACGATGCCCGTATCGGTACTTCTATTTTGTCATACCTGATAGGTTATGCCGATCCTCGCATCGGTGCTTACTGTGAACCTGCCAATAATGAATGTACCGTAGCAATAACAGCTTTCGATGGCAATAAATATCAAGGAGTTCCTATGGGCCATTCACACACTCGTTCCGATGAAAAAACTCCTGAAAAAGATGCTTATTACTATTACTCGAAGCCCAATATAAAAGGCGAGACTCCTCTTTATTGGATGCGTGCATCCGAAGTCTACTTCTTACGCGCAGAAGCAGCCTTGTTTTGGGGAGCAGAATTCGGCAATGCGGAAGAATTATATAAGCAAGGTATAGCCACCTCGTTCCAAGAGAATGGCGTACAGGGCTCTGTCGACCAGTACATTGCTTCGGGCAAAAAGCCAGCCGCAATGAATAATAACAGTTGGAAATACGGATTCAGTTTTGCAGCACCTTGTCAGACTACAGCCATGTTTACAGGTTCCGATGAAGAAAAATTCGAGAAAATCATTATTCAGAAATACATCGCCATGTTCCCTAACGGTCAGGAAGCATGGACAGAATTCAGACGTACAGGTTATCCGAAACTGAATCCGATACTTCCGGGCGGTAATCATAACAGTAGTATCAGTTCTGAAAGAGGGATTCGCCGCATGATTTATCCGGTAAGTTTTAACGGGACGGGTGATGCACAAAAAATCTATCAAGATGCTGTTCAGAAATTAGGAGGACCGGACAGAGCAGAAACCGATTTGATTTGGGCAAAACGGAACTGATGATTAACCAATATAATATGAATTGAATGTAAAACACATAATCGAATCAATGAATATGAAAGCATTAAGAAAGTTATTATATATCCTTCCTCTTGCCGGTTTGCTGGCTTCCACTTCTTGTACTGATATAGAAAACATTGAAGTAGAACATATCGGAGGTTATAATACAATGAATGATACCGAAAGCGAAGAATATTACGCCAATCTTCGCGCTTACAAATTGCAGGCTGTAAACTATGGCCGCCCGGTAGCTTTCGGCTGGTTTTCCAATTGGTCTCCTGCCGGAGCATATCGCAGAGGGTATCTCACTTCCCTGCCCGACAGTGTTGACATCGTTTCCATGTGGAGCGGCGCACCTAACCGTTTTGACATTACCCCCGAGCAAAAAGCAGACAAGGAGTTTGTTCAGAAAGTGAAAGGCACCAAATTATTGGAAGTTACTTTGCTTTCTTATTTGGGTAAAGGCAGAACGCCTAATTCGGTATACGAAGAAATAGACAAAAAAGCCGATGCGGAGAATTGGGACGACGCTAAACGTGAAGAAGAAAAGAAATTAGCCCGGTGGAAGTATTGGGGATTTAACGGAGAGTTTGAAAGCGAAAACCATTACGAAGCTCTGTCAAGATTTGCAAAAGCACTTTGCGATTCTTTGAACGCCAATGATTGGGACGGCTATGACATCGACTGGGAAATCGGCAGCGGAGTATTCGACATGGACGGAACCTTGAATACCAACCAACACTTAATCCATGTGGTAAAAGAGATGAATAAATACATCGGTCCTAAGAGCGACCCCGAAGGCAAGGGACACAAACTGATTTGCATCGATGGCAACTTCGGAGGTTTGCTTCAAGAGCTTGACGAATATGTAGACTACTGGATTATCCAAAGTTACGGACGGGTAACGAACCTCGACCGTTATGAATCTCCTCATAAGTTTATTGTCACCGAAAACTTCGAATCGTACTCGGCAAGCGGAGGTACGCTTCTGGAACAGGCCGCATATATGCCTACTAATGGATATAAAGGAGGCGTAGGGGCTTATCGCATTGACAATGATTATGATAACACACCGGATTATAAATGGATGCGCCAAGCCATTCAGATTAATCAAGAAGTATTCAATGAATGGAAAGCCAATCAGAATTCAACCAATAACAAACAATAAAATTGAGTATTATGAATAAAAAGATATTCAAATATATAGCAATAGGATGTATGGCACTCTCGTTTGGGGCCTGCAATGAAACTGAAGGAGACTTGCTTGAGCCTAAGGTATATTTCGAAAATAAAGAATATACCATCGAAGTGGAAGACAACAGCGAGCAAATGTCTTTTGATTTGACTGCACGCCTTACTACAATGGCTGCTTCGCAGGTTGACGTGATTTATTCTATCGCCGATTCAAGTGTCATAAAAGAATATAACTCCAGATTTGGAACAAACTATCAAATGTTTGATACCGAAAATGTAAAGTTAAGCAGTCCTTCGTCTGTAATTAAAAGCGGGCAATTATATGCCGATAACGTGGAAATAGAAATTTCACATTTAGATGTGTTGGAGGAAGGAAAAACATTCGTTTTACCTGTAAGCGTAAGGTCAAATTCCATCGCTTCGTTGCCCGGAACCAACATTGCCTATTTCTTTATCACCAAACCCTTGAAGATTAAAGAGGTAGGACAATTCTGGAATAACTATATTTCTGTGCGTTTCCCAACCGGTACATTCTTTAAATCTTTTACTTATGAAGCCCTTGTCAATGTTTCTTATTTCTCCGGCAACGAAACCATTTTAGGAACAGAAGGTGTCATGATTTTCCGTATCGGTGATACGGGAGGAGGAACGCCTAAAGATTGCTTGGAGGCAGCCGGCAGACAGAAATATAACATGACCGAAGGATTGCAGACCAACCAGTGGTATCATGTGGCTTTAACGTACGACCAAAGTTCCGGTAAAACAGGTATTTATGTAAATGGAGTGAAAAAGGCTGGCTCGGAATGGGCTTTGGCCGGCTTCGACCCCAACTCAGACATTGGTTTTAACATCGGAAAACTTCCCGGATTCCAATGGGGTGAACGTCCGTTGATGGGCTATATGAGCGAAATTCGCGTCTGGAGTGTAGCCCGGACTGAAAATCAACTCAAGCAAAACATGTTGAATGTTGACCCTAAATCAGAAGGCCTTGAACTTTACTATAAATTAGATGGTTCTGAAAAACAAGAAAACGGATATATTACTGATTCTACGGGTAAAATAAAAGGTTCTACCAATGGAATTCAGATTCAAACGTTAGATGTTCCGGTAACCATCGAATAAACACTAAGTGTTTTTCTTATAAGCCGACAGTACATCAAATAAGGTATATTGAAACAAAAGAGTATTAAAAACACACCCTCTGATACATTCTACTGTGTCAGGGGGTGTACTGTATTATAATTCAAAAGATGTCAGAAGTTCGCCTGACAGGTTCATGGCAACCATGTCATTCTGCTTCACCCAGTCGTTCCCATAATCATCCCATTTATACAACGCGATACAAAGTGCGCCGTCAATGCTTTCATTGTAAGTCTGCTTGGCAACCATATCAGCGTATTCCTGTTTGCCACTGTTCCATACGGCATACTCAATGGTATATCCGTTTTCATCATATAGATAATTCAAGATGTGCGATTTTTCCATTTCCCCGTTACGCCGTTCCACTTCAACACTTCTTTCTGTGCCAGACGTTGCTCGCCGTCATACACATAGTTGTATTTCAGAGTCGGAGACAGATACTTTCCACATACCGACTTACGGTACACAGTCTTGGCTGCGACAATTCCATCCTCTGAGGTTTCTGCATTGTATGCAAATCCACACTCGCCATATACGTTCAATGATGCTAAAAAAATCGTTGTTGCTGTAAGAAATTCCATATCTTGCTTATTTTTATTGTTTTGTATTTATTTCCTTTTACTGACACAAAGGTAAGAAGGATATACCCCCTTTCAGGTTATCACAATGTTATCGTTAGGTTAATCATTTTCATAAAGATGTCGGTAAACTGACATTCTAATCTGTTAACGAAAAGCAGGAATAGAAAGCCAGTATACGGTCTTTCAGCAGATAGGTATATTTAGCCTGTGACTGTTGCGAAAGTGCGTCGGCAAGTTTCATCTTGATTTCATTGTATTCGAATACAGTCGATTTCCCGGCTGCATATTTTTCCAAGGCATACCGATGCGCTTCCTGATTAGCTATTACTGCTTTCGTGGTGGAACGGTATTTCTCGAATGCGGATATCGCATCCGTATAAGCCTGCTCGATGTCTTTGTACAATTGCTTTTTCTCGTTTTCCAATGACAGTCTCGCATTATCCTCATCGATACGTGCCGCCCTCACCTGGTTCCGCGTGGAAAACCGGTCGAACAACGGGATGCTGATTGTAAAGCACAGGCTTTTCTGCATGTTGTTGTTAAGCTGCCTCCGGAACGTCTCGCCCAGTCCGCTCCCGTTGTCGTAATAATTCGTGTTGATTCCGGCTGCGAATGAAAGGGTCGGGTAATATCCGGACTTGGCTATCCGGATGCCTTTCGTCTTGCTCTGCAGGGTGTAATATGCCTGACGTATCTGAGACATACAGGTCAGGGCGGACTGATAGATGCTCACCGGACTCAGCGTGTCGGCGATGGCAATCTCTCCGCCAAGCGAATCGATGTCAAACTGTCCATGCCCTTTCAGCTCCATCAGTTGTGCCAGGTCAAGATAGGCGAGCCGGAGGGAATTTCTCGCTTCGGTAGCGGTCAGTTCGTCATCCGCCAGCTGTGCACGCACATCATAAAGTTGTGATTCGGCAGCCTTCCCGTTCTCGATAAGAAGCTGCGTGCAGGTTTCCTGTTCCTTGGTCAGCTGTATCTGTTCCAATGCTATACGGTAGATTTCCTTGTTCAGAAGAATCTGGAAATAGGCTCCAGCCACGTTCAGCGACAGGTTGTTCTCTATCAGTTCCCGGTTCGCCTCTGCAGCAAGCAGATCGAAGCGGTTCTGCGCAATGGATGCCGTCCGCTTGAATCCGGCAAATATCGGGATTTCTGTAGTTACAGAGAAAGAAGAGTTCTGTATGTTGCTGTTCTCATACATGTTGTTCTGGTTCAGCGAGCGTCCGAATGTGAAGTTCTGCGAGGCACCTGCATTCAAATCCGGGAGGAAACTGTTTCTTAATGTATTCTTCTGTACTTTCAGGCTCTGAATCTGGTTATCACTTTGTTTTACCTCAATGTTGTGTGTCACTGCATAGTCGATACACTCTGCAAGCGTCCACTTTTTCACTTGTGCCTGTACATTTCCCTGACAGGCTAATAATCCGGCAAAAGCCAGTATAGATACTAATCCTTTCATATTTCGTCCTTTCTTATTCGTTTTTTTGCTCTACAAAAGTAGACAGACAAAGCCACGGACGATGTTATCGGAAAGTTATCAATAGGTTAAGAAAGAATGGCGTACGATATACGCCATTCTTTCAATAAAACAATTACTTAATAAACATAGCTACAATTTTTCCAATTTCCTTACCACCATAATAGATGATAATAATAGAAAGAGCTATCACTCCCAAAAGTATGATATATCTAAAGAATTCATTTTCTTGGAAGAGTCTTTTCAATGGTTCTATAAAGTGTAACATATATTATTTTGTTATTTCAGCAATAAACTCTCCTGTAGCCTTTCCGAGTTCATAGCAAGCAAATACAGAACCAGCCACAGTTCCTATAGCAATTATAGTCACAATAAAACCGCCATTAATATTCTCACAATCTTCAAGAGACAAATTACACATAATTTTATTACTCATACCAATTACTTATTTTGTACATATCCAACATAACAACCGGCAGCAAAAGCAGCTGCAGCAACAGTAGCAGCCGCTACTTTACCTGAAATTGCTACTCCCAAAATCACGATAGGGAAAATACCACCATTTACATTTTTCATTTCTTGCAGATTCAATTCCTGCATACACAAATTTGTTTCTTTCATACTCATAAAGTTTAACATTAATATTTAATTTATCTATTTAATTTAACCTAATTCATCAAACTGCTCGTTCCACAACCGGCTGTAGATGCCGCCGGAATTGAACAGTTCCTTGTGCGTTCCCGTCTCGGCTACCTGCCCTTTGTCGAGCACTACAATCATGTCCGCGTTCTTCACCGTGCTCAGGCGGTGCGCTATGACAATGACGGTCTTTCCCCGTTTAGCCAGTGCGTCCAGCGTCTGCTTCACGTGCTTCTCCGATATGGAATCCAGCGAGGAGGTCGCTTCATCAAAAATCAGAATCTCCGGTTCCTTATACAATGCGCGTGCGATGGCGATGCGCTGCCTTTCTCCCCCGGAAAGGGAAGCCCCGTGCTCGCCGATATAAGTCATGTACCCGTTGGGCAGACGTTCGATGAAATCCTTCAGTCCGAGTTGTTCCACAAGGTCTACAATCCGTTTCATGTCCGGCTGCAGGTCGCCCACCGCAATGTTCTCGATGATTGTCCCGGCAAACAGCTCAATCTGCTGCGGAACAGTCCCCACCCGGCGACGGAGGCTCCGGTTGCTTATCTGGGCGATGTCATATTCTCCGATGCGGATCTGCCCGGACTGGATGGGATAGATATGCTGCAAAAGGGAGATCAGCGTAGTTTTTCCCGAACCGCTCTCGCCGATGACAGCAGTGGTCTTTCCTTTCTCTATCTTCAGGTCAAGTCCTTTGAACACTTCTTTCCGCGAACCGTAACGGAACGACACGTTCTCAAACGTGATGTCACCGATCATGTCCGGTTCAAGCTCTATCTTTTGGCTGTCGTCCTGTTCACGCTCTAAGTCCATAATCTGAAACAGGCGGTCGGCTGCAATCAGCGCGTCCTGAATGGTCTGGTTGGAAGATATCAGCGAGCCGATGGGTGAAATGACGTAGCTAATAAGCGAATAGAATACCATCAGCGTTCCCGGTGTCAGTTCCTTGTCGATGACCAGCACGCTTCCCATCCAAAGCACCGCAATGGTGATGGCTGTGGAGACGAACTGGATGCCACCCTGTGCCATGATCGCTCCGTAAATGCTGCGGAACGTGTTCTTCAACAGATGCACGAAGCGGGTTTCCGTCTTCAGGTTGGCAAAGTCCTCGATGCCGAAACGCTTGATGGTGGAGATGGAGTTGATGGACTCCACCAGTTGTGCCTCCAAGTCCGCGCTGCTCTCCATAATACCACGCTGGTATTTCCGGTTCAGCCGGTTGAACCCCCAGAAAATAAGCAGGAAAAGCGGTGCGGATGCCAGCGTCACAAGAGCAAGCTCCCACGAATACACGAACATCAGACCTACGGAGAAAAGCAGGATCATCATGTTCACCACCAAGTCAAGCGACACGTTGTTGATGAAGTTACGGATTTTCACCGCATCGTTCACACGCGAAATAATCTCACCCACACGCATCGTGTCGAAGAACTGTTGCGGGAGTGTCAACAGGTGCTTGTAATACCCTAATATCAAGGCGGCATCGATGCGCTGCCCGGTCTTCAGTGCCAAGATGCTCTTCATGGCTCCGATAAAGGTGCGGAGAATCAGGATGACAATCATCACCACGCCCATCAGGTTGAGCAGGTTGATATTTCCGTCCACTAATACGTAATCGGTGATCTTGCCCACATATACCGAAGTGGATAGTCCGAGAATACTGTATACCAACGCCCCGAACACCGCCTGCATCATGACGCTCTTGTGTGGTGCCAGCAGCGAGAAGAATTTCCGCGTCATGCTGGTTTTCATGTTCCCTTTCTTGAAGGTCTCTTCCGGTTCCATCAGCACAAGCACGCCCGTCCACATCCTCTTGAATTCTTCATCCGTCACCTTGTGCATCCTTCCGTCTCCCGGATCCATATAGGTGATGTGTCCCTTTTCCACCTTATAGATGACCACGAAGTGCTGCAGGCGCTCATGCACGATCACATGGGCGATTGTCGGTTTCGGAACGATGGCAAGGGCTTCAAACTGTGCCCTTACGCCTTTCGCCGAAAGTCCGAGCCGGTTGGCTGCCTCTACCAGTCCCAACACATTTGTTCCTTTCTGGTCTGTGAACGCATATTGCCGGATGCGGGCAACCGGGAACTGCAACCCGTAATGTGCGCAGACCGAGGCAAGACATGCCGCGCCGCAGTCCGTTATGTCATGCTGTTTTATCTTGATTCCTTTCTTATACATAGTCATTCTGTTTTTTCCGTTTTTCCATTCAGTTTAACTTCGCTATCCTTGTCTCGTTCTCATATTGTTTCGGGTTCACCCATCCATCCATTTTCTGATAGAGCAGGTCGAACAGCGAACGGCGTGTCACCATGAAGTACGCGTTCACCGTCATTCCTTTTTTCAGTCTCCCTACCCTTCCGTTCTTCAGCCGGAGGTAGTCACGCTCCATCTCGCATTTCACCTTGTAGAAGGAATTGCCTTGACTGTCCGTCAGGAAGTCCGATGATATATCCTTTACTCTTCCCGGTATCGTTCCCCATTCGTTGTAGTTGAATGATTCCACCTGCACGTTCACCGGCATACCCACGCTCATAAACCCGATGTTCCTCGGCGTGACATAGACCTCCAGACAGAGCGTGGAGTCGGGGCTGATAACTGCCAGCGACTGACCCGCCTGAATGCTACTTCCGCAGTACACGCCGGAGAACTGGTCTACCGTCCCGTCCACCGGGCTGCGCACGATGTACATGTCCTTGTCCTTTATCTCCTGATTCAGGCTGGAGTTCATCTCGTTGTATGTGTTCCGGTAAGTGTTCTGGTCTGCCTGCCATGTGCTGAGTTGGCTCTGTACCAGCGATGCCAGTTCGTTCTGCTGGCTTTTCAGCTTGAAGTAGTAACTGTCGTATTCCTCTTCCGAAATGACCTTCTTCTCAAAAAGTGATTATAAGTCCGTATCGAATATTCCTAAGACAGATGGGATTGCTTATTATAGCAACAATCATAATCTTGATTTTTGTGATTGGTTGCATAATCTATCAGATAAAAATCATTAACCGCATTAATAAGATTTCCCAAATACGGGAAGATTTTTCCTACGCGATGGTGCATGACATGAAGACCCCGCTTACTACCATATTCACGGCATTGAGTTTTCTGCACAGCGGAAGGCTGGATGACAAGCCGGAGACAAAAGAGAAATTCTTCAATGTCGCCAAGGAAGAGGCGGACCGCCTGCTTACACTGACTAACAAGCTGCTCACCATATCGAAACTGGAGAACAAGAAGATGAAGATGGAATGTGAAAAGATTGCGCTGGAGCCGATGCTCGTCAGGCTGGCTGACAAGTTCAAGGTGAAATCGCACAAGCCCGTATCGTTCGAGTTTGACTTGCAAACACCGGAGATATATGCCGATGCGGAATACATCGAAGAAGTGTTCAGTAACCTGATAGACAATTCCATCAAATATTCCAAAGAGCGTGTGGGCATACGCATCTCGTCATCGAAAAACAACCTTTATTCCATTATCAAGATATACGACAACGGTCTTGGCATACCGGAAAAGGACCAGCGCAGCATCTTCAACAAATACGAACGGGCGGCGGCTGGAAGCCGGAGCCGCAGGAAGAAAGTGTCCGGCTTCGGACTGGGTCTGAATTTCGTGCAGCAGGTAATCGAAGCGCACAAAGGGAAAATCTTCGTCAACAGCATAGAAGGTGAGTTTACTGAATTTATTATCTATTTACCCTTAATGGTCAAAGAACTATGATAAAGCTATTACTCGTTGAAGACGATGTGAACTTATGCTATATCGTACAGGCAGGTCTGCAGGATGTCATCGGCGGCTATGAAGTGATTACCGCCGGAAACGGACTGGAAGGTCTGCACGCTTGGGAGGAACACAAACCGGACATCATCATATCCGACATCGACATGCCCGAAATGGACGGGTTCGAGATGGTAAGGCGCATCCGTGAGACGGACGGAGACACGCCCATCCTGTTTGCTTCCGCCATGACATCGCCCAAAGACGTGAAACACGGCTACGAACTGGGCGTGAACAACTACGTGAAGAAGCCTTTCGTCCCGGAAGAGATGGACGCGCACATCCACGCCATCCTGAAAATGAAGGAAGGCGCCAGAAGCAGGTCGGTAGAGGGGCACTGCAAGTTCAGCCATTACACGCTCGACACCGTACATGCCACCCTGCGTGATGACAACACAGGTAAAATCCGTGTACTGACCACAACGGAAGCCAAGATTCTGCAACTTCTCGCCGGAAACAAGAATGAGATCATCCGCCGCGAAGCCATCCTGAGCCGCTGCTGGAATACGGAAGACGATTTTTTCGCTTCCCGTAGCCTCGATGTATTTGTCACCAAACTCCGCAAGCTCTTTACCGATGATCCGGATGTGGAGATTAAGACCGCGAGAGGTGTCGGACTGATGCTGGTGGCAAAGTAACGTATCGGAAATTACATAACCTTACGGCAGGCAGGACATTTCAGACAAATAGAAAAGTCAGGGCATAAAAAAAGGAGTACCGCTGTACTCCAACCTTTGTTAACCTTAAATCTAATACTATGAAAAACACGATGCAAAGATACGGACTTTTGGCGATGACGCAAATATTCCGACCTTTAAAAGGTGTTTTATAACATGTTTTAAGAAGAACCTGCTACAGCTTAATCGCTGTTAACAGATTTTTCAAGGTTATTAAGTTCTGCCATCTCCTTCGTTGCCACTTCGATGGCTTCGTTTATATTGCTGCAAATGTTTTCTTTGCCTAACAGCTCATAGAATCCGGACTTTTCAAGTACGCTATGCACTTGTGGGTTTACCCCCGACAAAATAATATGAATATTTTCTTTTTGCGACATCCGGCACAGTGTATCGAGGTTATGAATACCCGTAGAGTCGATAAACGGAACTTTGCGCATACGGATGATGCGAATCTTCGGACGGTCGCCCAGCCGTGCCATGATTTCTTCAAACTTGGTGGCAATGCCAAAGAAATAAGGACCGTTGATTTCATACACTTCTACCCCCTGCGGAATAATCAGATGTTCTTCGTGTACTTCGAGGTCGGACTCGTTATTTGGGTCTATTTCGTCGGTAATTACAGATATTTCGGTGGTTTCCATCACACGCTTCATAAAGAGCACGCAGGCTATAACCAAGCCTACTTCGATGGCTACGGTCAAATCGAAAATAACGGTGAGGAAAAACGTGATCAACAACACTACCACATCTGCTTTCGGATTTCTCAGCAAGCCCTTGAATACGCGCCAACCGCTCATATTATAAGATACAACCACCAATACCCCGGCAAGACATGCCATCGGGATATACTGCGCGAGCGGCATCAGAAACAGCAAGATGAGCAACAGCACGACGGCATGTACGATACCTGCCACCGGAGATTTTCCACCATTATTAATATTGGTCATCGTACGCGCTATCGCACCGGTAGCAGGAATCCCTCCGAAAATCGGCGAAACAATATTCGCCACCCCCTGTGCTACAAGTTCGGTATTCGAATCATGACGGTCGCCAATGACACCGTCTGCCACCGTAGCCGAAAGCAGCGATTCGATAGCCCCCAATACGGCAATGGTAATAGCTACCGGAAACAGATTTTTCACAGCTTCCCAGTTAAGTGAAGGAACAGCCGCTTCGGGAAGCTGCGACTTAATACTGAAACGGTCGCCAATGGTATCGACGGCAGTAATGCCTCCGTACACCTTCATCAAGTAAACCGCCAGCGTAACCACCACGATGGCTACCAGCGAACCGGGTATCTTTTTCGAAAACTTGGGCGTAAGGGCAATAATAAGGATACTGACTACACTCACCACAACATTCCACCAGTTTACCGTATCAAAATGGCGGACATACAGCATCCACTTCCCCACAAAGTCACCGGGCACTTTCTCTCCCCCGAAATTCAGCCCGAATACATCGGCTATCTGCGTAGTAAAAATCGTAACGGCAATACCACTCGTAAACCCGATGATTATCGGATAGGGAATGAATTTGATAATCGTACCCAGCTTGAACACTCCCAATAATATAAGAAGCACTCCCGCCATCATAGTGGCCACCATCAGCCCCTCGATACCGTATTCTTGGATAATGCTGTAAATAATAACGATAAAAGCGCCGGTGGGACCGCCAATCTGTACTTTGCTTCCTCCCAACAACGAAACCACAAACCCTGCAACAATGGCAGTAATAATACCCTTCTCAGGACTCACCCCTGAAGCAATGCCGAAAGCAATAGCCAAAGGCAGAGCTACAATACCCACAATGATACCCGCCATAACGTCGGTCGTCAGGTCTGTTTTCGTATAACCCCGCATCGTTGCAAAGAGTTTCGGCTGAAAATTAAATCCTTTCATAGAAATTCCTAATATGTTATTGTATGTAAAAAGAGGTGCAAAAGTATATATTTTAAGAAACATTCCCCGCTTGAAATGTGTTTTTCTTTTAGCAAAGAGGCAAAAAGTATTAATAGATTATAAATATAAGCTGTAATGATTACAAATTTGAATAAAATTACTATCTTTGTAATCAGAAAAAAGAACACGAATTATCAACCAACTAAATAACTAATAATTATGGGAAAAAGTATCAAAGGAACAAGAACTGAGAAGAATCTGGGTATTTCATTTGCAGGAGAATCTCAAGCAAGAATGCGTTACACTTACTTTGCAAGTGCAGCGAAAAAAGAAGGATATGAGCAAATAGCTGCCATCTTTACCGAAACTGCTGACCAAGAAAAAGAACACGCTAAACGCATGTTCAAATGGCTGGAAGGCGGAATGGTGGAAATCACAGCCAGCTATCCCTCAGGAGTAATCGGCAACACACTTGAAAACCTGAAAGCTGCCGCTGCAGGAGAAAACGAAGAATGGTCACTCGATTACCCGAAATTTGCCGACATCGCCGATGAAGAAGGTTTCCCGGCAATCGCCAAAATGTATCGCGAAATCGCAGTAGCCGAGAAAGGACACGAAGAAAGATATCTCGCTCTGGCTAAAAACGTAGAAGAAGGCAAGGTATTTAAGAAAGATACAGAAGTAGTATGGCAATGCCGCAACTGCGGTTACCTGTATGTAGGTACAGAAGCTCCGGAAATCTGTCCGGCTTGCTTGCACCCTCAGGCATACTTCGAACTGAAGAAAACCAACTATTAATGTAATACGCCGCAAGGCGCTGGCAATCCACTTTTTTTAATCCGTCACGCTCCCATCACGGTTAACTACTTACTTTTCAGCAGACCTAAACCGGCCGTGATGGGGTGACGGTACCTCTCTCCCACCTCTGATATAAGACCAAAGATAAACAACTGAAAATCAGAGTCCGAAAACATGCGGTTAAACCGACCAACCTAAGCAGATAAACTCCGGTACGCAAGCGGATGAATTACTCAACGCTACGGGTAGCGTTTGAAGACACACTGCATTCAGAAAAAACACAGGCGAAAATACCTATTTTCAGGTATTGCGCATCTATCCGAATCTTCCCATCTTTGTGTATATCAATCAACAACTACTAAAACAATAAAAACATGAAAATCAAAGCAATTATAGGACGTGAAATCCTTGATTCACGCGGAAACCCTACCGTAGAGGTAGAAGTAAAATTGGAATCGGGCGTTGTAGGACGCGCGTCAGTACCTTCGGGAGCCTCAACCGGTGAACATGAGGCACTGGAACTACGAGACAAAGACCCGAAACGCTACGGCGGAAAAGGCGTATTAAAGGCAGTTGAAAACGTAAACAGCGTAATCGCTCCGGCGCTAATCGGATGGTCGGCATTCGACCAGCGTGCCATCGATAAAAAAATGTTGGAACTCGACGGTACAAAAACCAAGTTCAACCTCGGTGCCAACGCCATTCTCGGTGTATCGCTCGCCGTTGCGAAAGCCGCAGCCAACTACCTGAACATCCCGCTGTACCGCTACATCGGCGGAACCAACACTTACGTAATGCCCGTACCGATGATGAACATCATCAACGGAGGTTCGCACAGCGATGCGCCGATTGCATTCCAAGAATTCATGATTCGCCCGGTAGGAGCACCGTCGTTCCGTGAAGGACTTCGGATGGGAGCGGAAGTGTTCCACGCGCTGAAAAAGGTGTTACACGACCGCGGACTCAGCACGGCAGTAGGCGATGAAGGCGGCTTTGCCCCGGCACTGAACGGAACGGAAGATGCCCTTGAGTCAATTCTGGCAGCCATCCGCGCAGCCGGATATGAACCGGGAAAAGACGTAATGATAGGCATGGACTGTGCTTCTTCAGAATTCTACAAAGACGGCGTATACGATTATACCATCTTTGAAGGTGAAAAAGGCAAGAAACGCACTTCTGACGAACAAATCGCATATCTGGAAGAACTGATCAGCAAATACCCCATCGACTCTATCGAAGACGGCATGAGCGAAAACGACTGGGAAGGATGGCAAAAACTGACGGCACGCATCGGCAACCGCTGCCAGCTGGTAGGCGACGACTTGTTTGTAACCAACGTAGAATTCCTCTCAAAAGGTATCGCTACGGGATGTGCCAACTCTATCCTTATCAAGGTAAACCAAATCGGTTCGCTGAGCGAAACGCTCGATGCCATTGAAATGGCACACCGTCACGGTTACACCACAGTAACCTCTCACCGTTCAGGCGAAACGGAAGATGCAACCATTGCCGACATCGCCGTAGCCACCAACAGCGGACAAATCAAGACCGGTTCATTGAGCCGTTCCGACCGCATGGCTAAGTACAACCAGTTGCTTCGCATCGAAGAAGAACTGGGCGATTTAGCTGTTTACGGCTACAAACGCATCAAGTAAGACACATTCTTTTCGGTTTTATAAAGAATATACGGATGAGCGAACCTCAATCCGTATATTCTTTTTGCATTTAAACCCTACTGAAAATCAGGCACAAAGAAATTTTTTTGAAAAAAGTTTGCCAAAACATTTGCAGATTCCAAAATTAGTCGTACCTTTGCAACGCAATCGAGAGAGATAGCAACGATAAAAACAAAAAAACTTAATGGTGCGTTAGTTCAGTTGGTTAGAATACATGCCTGTCACGCATGGGGTCACGGGTTCGAGTCCCGTACGCACCGCAACAGAAATTAAAATCCCTTGAAGGTTAATCACTTTCAAGGGATTTTTCTTTATGGGTCTCAATCGGGAGCCCATTACTCTGAATTTTTCCATATTCAAAGCCCACTTCCATCCAGAACCTTCGCTCCTGAATGACCTTATTGAAATAATCAAACGCATAAGGGACTCTTTTTGCTATTAGATAGACGTCTTATTCCTTTAAATATTTCTACTTAAATAAACCATATCCTTTAGTTGTACACCATCCTCATAAATGGGATGATCATAGTTTTCTATAAAAAAGTTTTTCACCCGATGCGAATAAGTAAAACCACAATGCTTGTAAAAGCCTACCGTAACATCAACATCTCCTGTCCCAACAAATAGTATACGGTATTTTCAGAATAGAACTTACATACATACTCAATCATGCGCTTACCATACCCTTTACCTTGTTCCTCTTTCAGCACAGCAAGATTTTTTAATTCCACAACATTATCGCCCTCAACCGTTACCACGGCTACAGCAATTGCTTTTTTATGCTCATCTTGCAAAACAAACATATCGCCACGCTCCAAATAACGGTCAATCATCTCCTCCTGCTCATCGGCAAGAAGTAAGAGGTCAAGATACTGCTTTTTCTTTTCTGTTATTTGAACTATATACATAACATCACTTTTAGCTATTTATAAATTGAGATTTACCAATCGCTCGTTTTTATTACCCCTAGACAATTGTCTTTGCTTTCTGAATAAAGACATGGCCAAGTATCCCCTATAATTAATTCTGCTTTCTTATTTGTTTTAGATAGTTTGCTAAAACAAAAATATTCATTTATTTTCGAACCTTCTACACAATTTTTTTATTTTCAATATCACCGGCTATATCCTCTTACGAAATAGCCATATTATTTCTTCTATGATATTACTAAAACAACAAATAAGTAAAATATATGATATAAATATATTATCATATAAACAAAATAACTATATTTGCAAACATCAACTTTTACTGAAAATCAAAGATATTATGTAAACATATAAAACAATAATGAATAATGAAAACGATTTTTAAACATTTGTTTTTGGCGACCTTTTTTCTAATGAGCATAACGGCCTGTCAAGAGAAAGAACCAATTGTAGAGAAAAAATTAGAAGTCTGCTTACAAAGCCCTTATTGGGTTTTTGATTTTTCGCCGCTGGAGCAGAGTACATTATCCACAACAAAAAGCAATGACAAATTATCCCTACCTGAAAACCTGACTAAAGGATTTACAATTCGTTTTACAGTAGACATACAAATGCCAAACACCAAGTGTTCTCTGATTGAGATACCTCAGGTATTAGATGTGTATTTACACCAACATAATCCTAAAGAATGGACAAACCAGAATTATCATAATTACCAAACACCAGATGGATTAATACCCGTACTAGAAGCAAGTCTTTCTTTACAATCTCCAACGAATCCGGATAAATTTCAAGACTTAAAAATTGGTGTACCTTTGGCTATGTTAGATAATCCGAAAGGGAAACATGAAATTATACTTCAATTTTCAGGAATACAATGGACACTTTATATAGACGGACGCTTATATGATAATGATTTTGCCTTAGGGTATCCAATTGCCAGCCGTATGAAGTCATGGAAAATAAATCCCGACTACGTAAGTAATGCCGCTTTATACGAACCGGCAATCCAACCAATACAAGCCAAAGCTCCTACACCACAAGTTTCCCATAACATCCAATACTGGACACCGCCCTATCACAACGCTTGGGTAGGTGATGTAGTAACGTTTTTCCATAAAGGGCATTATCATGTTTTTTACCTATTTGACCGGCGTGGACATGCTAGCAAATTCGGAAAAGGCGGACACTATTTCGAACATTTATCGACTAAGGATTTCCGTACATGGACGGAACATGAAGCAGCCACACCATTAGAACACCAATGGGAAACCTTTGGAACTGGCACACCTTTCCTTTTTAATGGCAAACTTTGTCTCAGCTACGGACTGCATACCACCCGTATTTATCCTAAAGAACAGACCACACTACCAATGCAATGGGAGTATTTAGAAAAGAATAAACACACAGGATCCTTTAATTATGATACGATACAGAATCTTATACCAGCAGGCTCCACCTATTCTATAAGTGAAGATGGAATATCAAAATTCAAAAAAACACATATATTATATCATCCCTGCGAGAATCCAAGCATTTACACAGACCCGAATGGCAATCTGAAAATGTTGGCAAATTATGGCGCACGAGGTACTTGGTCTTCTGACTCTGTAGCTGGTGGTTGGAAGTGCTTAGATGCAGACTTTCCTTTAGGAGGAGATTGCACTTTCTTTTTCCGTTGGGGAAATTATGACTATATTATTGGAGGATTTACCCGCTTATGGTCAAAAGCAGCAGCGGATTCTACCTCCGCCTACCGTGACTTGGTAACTGAAGGTAAAGATTTCTACAACGGATTATCAGTACCTGCTATCACTGAGATTCCAAAAGGGCGGTTCTTAATGGCAGGATGGCTGAAAATGCAAAATTGGGGCGGTCCTCTAATTATCCATGAATTAGTCCAGCATCAGGATGGATACATCGGAACAAAATGGATGGACGAGATCACTCCCGCAACGAAATCACCAGAATTGCTCACTCCGGAATTATCGAGCACAAAAACATTCCACACTCCTAGTGAATCGTTTATATTAACATTCGAAGTTCATCCCAAACAAGCAGGACAAGGACGAGTTGGAGTACTATTTCTGCCAGAAAACGGAGAAGAAACTTCCTGTGAATGGCAAATGAAACTAGATAGAAGTCGAGCTCAATATGGAACAGGAATTTTAAATGAATATAGTCCAGATGAAAAAACATTAAGGGAAGGAGGCAGTCCACAAGCTGCAGGTAACTATGCCATAGAAAATGGAATGAACACCAAAGAGCCATTTATAGTACGAATATTAGTCAATAACAGCAATAAATTTGGAGGCTCCTTGATTGACGCAGAAATAGGTAAGCAGCGAACCATGTTAAGTTACCGAGCGGGGCTTTCCGTAGGAAACATATTATTCCGAATGGATAAAGTAACCATTAAAAACGTCAATATCGCACCTTTGTGCTATTGAATCTATTAAATTTATATGATTTCATAGATATAAATAGGCTGAATATCAATAATTCGGCCTATTTTTCTTCTATTAAACTTGAGAAAAAATTCTTTGCCGATATATTCCGAAAAACGCTACCGTTAGTGTTGTTCATTTCATGCGGTTATGTTCATCGGTTCTACCCATAGAATTAACCAATTCTACCGTTAACGTTTTCAAGCTCTTGACAATGCCGGATAAAGTTTAAATCCCCCAACATAAAAATTCATTCCATAAAATACCATGATTAGTTTTTTTTATTTTATACGCATAAACCTCTTTGATTTACTCGGAGAGGTTTTCCGTCTGCCAAATAAAAGCGTCAGATCTTAAGAGCCTGTTTTAATTTTGCTCTGCCTCAGTTTGAGAATTGTTTTCAAGGATGCTTTTCTGTTTTTACGAGGAGAATAGAGGCTATCCAACAAGCGAAAACGGGAAAACAGACCGGAGACAAACTATAAAAGGGGCGGATGAAATTACTTTATCGGAAAATTTAAACAGGAGCTAAATTAAGGTTGAATAAAACTAAAAATCCCGATTAATAACAAGCCCTTTCCTTTACGAACAAATTTCATTATCAAGATAACCATCGGGAGGAAGTATACATTTATATAAAAGGAATCTTATATTTTATATATATGTAAATTAAAAAAATCTTAATGCTATAAAAAAATAAAGCATATTTGCTTTGTTATTGCAATATAAATATTACTTTTGCAACACATAACAATAACATATTATTATCTTATAAGATATAGAACAATTTATTTTAAGTCTATTACCATGTTAAACATATAAGCCGTATGAAAACAAATAAAAAATCACTATGCCGGTATGCCCTGATAGCCTGTATATGTGGCATACAGAGTCCGGTTACATTTGCTGCGATACCAAAGCCTATGTCGCAGATACATCAACAAGAAGAAAGACTTGTAAAAGGTCGAGTGTTAGACAAAAACGGAGAGCCCTTACTTGGCGCTACAGTCATAGACAAAAGTAATCCGGACAATGGTACCATTACAGATTTGGATGGAAATTTCTCTTTACGAGTTGAAGGAGATTTGTTAGAGTTCAGCTATATAGGATACAAGAATGCAACCTATCCTATCAATGAAGTAAATGGAAAAACTATCATATTAGAAGAAGATGCTTTAAATCTAGACGAAGTAGTTGTAACGGGATATACTTCACAAAGAAAAGCCGATTTAACCGGAGCTGTTTCTATCGTGAAAGCGGACAACTTGAAATCAGGAACTTATGGAAGTGCGATGAAAGCAGCTCAAGGCAAAATAGCCGGCATGTCGATTACAACGGATGGTGCTCCGAACGGAAATGCTACTGTCCGCATACGTGGTGAAGGGACATTGAACAACAATGACCCATTATACATCATAGATGGAGTTCCGACAACCCGTTCCATGTCAGAATTGGCTTCCATGGACATCGAATCCATACAAATATTGAAAGATGCTTCTTCAGCCTCTATCTATGGCTCCCGTGCAGCCAATGGTGTTATTATTATAACAACCCGCAAAGGAAAAAAAGGAACGACAGTAGATTTCAGTGCCTCTTACACAATTGTAAGTAAGAAAAAGCCTTATGAATTAATGAATACCGAGCAACGAGGTATCGCACAATATTGGGCTATCAAGAACAATAATCCGGATGCCGACCCGAATGTAGAAGGCATTGGAGGATTATACCAATATACAGATCATCAAGATGCTAATGGGAATTGGGTACTGGATAAAGTAACTTGGAAAGAATGGTTAGATGATAAACATACAATGAAATCTGCTGACACAGACTGGCAGAAAGAAATTTTAAGGACAGGACAAGTTCAACAATACAGCCTGCAATTATCCACAGGAACAGACAAAGGACACGCAGTATTCGCAGCCGATTATTACGATAACAAAGGTACGATTGACGGGAGTTTCTTTAAACGATTTAACGGACGTATAAATTCGGACTTCACCTTTTTGAACGGTCATGTAACAATAGGAGAAAATTTTACGGTCTCTAAATGGCGTGAAAGTGACAATATCGGTACAGGAAATATTGATGCATGCAAATCATTGATGTCTATTGTACCGGTACATACGGTAGACGGAGAAGGTTGGGGAGGTCCTGTCGGCGGAATGAGCGACCGCCAAAATCCGGTTCGTTTAATTGAAGACAATAAACAAAATCATCATGACAATCTCCGCATATTTGGTAATATCTATGCCAATATCAACATCATTAAAGGATTGACATTCCGCTCTTCTTTCGGAGTTGATGGGGTGGGCTCGTGGAAACGCACGATGGATTATACGTATGAATCCGGTTTTTTAAGTGAAACCAGGAATAAAGTAACCCAAGAGTCTTATTTTGATTTAAGTTGCACAAACAGTAATGTATTACAATATGTGTTTGACATAAATAAACATAATTTTGACATAATGATAGGTCAGGAAACCATTACGCATACTTATCAGCAACATTGGGGAAGTCGTCGAGATTACGCCTTAGAGAATGATGATTACATGTGGCTGAGCTCCGGAGAATCTGAAAAAGATAATGGAAGCAATCAGTATCGGAATACCATGATTTCTTGGTTTGGTAAAATAAACTATAATTATGACAACCGATACTTGGCATCGTTTACATTAAGACGAGATGCTTCTTCCGTTTTTGGAGCAAATAACCGATGGGCTACGTTCCCTGCTTTTTCAGTAGGTTGGTCAATTAATAACGAAACATTTTTTGAGGACTTGAGAAGAATCTTTCCACAATTAAAGCTCCGTTATGGTTGGGGACAAAACGGGAACTCCAGCATTGATGCTTATGCTTCTTTCCAATTCTATGAAACATTATATGATAAAGGAGCTATTGATGATTGGAACTGGGGAACAGCTTACGACTTTACAGGTCTGGGAGGAACTTTACCGTCTGGTTATCGCCGCACCCAAATGGCTAATCCTAATTTAAAATGGGAAACCACTTCCCAACACAATTTTGGTTTGGATTTTGCTATATTAGATTCTAAGTTGAGTGGTTCGTTTGATTATTATTTAAAATACACTCGCGACATTCTAATGAAGCCGGGTACCGTAGCCACCTTAGGTGAAGGCGCTCAAAGTTGGTTGAATGGGGCTGATATCGATAACAAAGGATTTGAATTAACTTTAAATTATACAGATCAACTCGGAGATTTAGGGTTAAATGTCAGCGGAGTATTTTCTCATAATAAACAAACTGTGGTAAAAGTTCCAGATAACGTCATCAATAACTTTGCAGGAAATGGAGAAGAGGACAACGTATTAGGCAGATCTCTAAATTCTCTATATGGATATGTGGCAGATGGGTTATTTCAAAGTCAAGAAGAAGTGGATGCCCATGCCACTCAAACCGGAGCAGCTCCGGGACGTATCCGTTATAAAGATTTGAATAAAGACGGGGTAATTAATGACGAAGACAGAACTTGGATAGGATGTGAAGATCCTGCTTTGGAATATGGTGTCAATGTAGGATTGACATATAAGAACTTTGATTTTAATATTTTCTTTAATGGAGTAGTTGGCAAAGACCTAAACGTAAGTGGATGGAAAAGTTGGACCGATATTTATGCCCTGAGCACAGCCGGTGAGAACTATGGAACTCGCTTATTGGACGCTTGGACTCCAACCAATACAGATACTTCTATTCCAGCTTTGTCTGTTAATAATTATAATGATGAAGGACGCATGTCTACCTACTATGTGGAAAGTGGCTCTTATCTGAAAATTCGGAATATAGAGATAGGATACTCAATTCCTAAAGCTTTCGCCGATAAATTGAAACTACAAAGAGCAAGAATTGCTTTAAGAGCCGATAATGTAGCAACGATAAAGAAAACATGGGGTGATAACGCTTATACCGGTTTAGATCCAGAGGTTCCGGGTAGTGGTTATCCTTTACCATTTTCCATGACAATGTCTTTAAATGTAACATTCTAATCTTAAAAACAAAACTTATGAAAACACTAAATATCTTAGGCTTTAGCTTTTTATTACTTTTGGGAGGAAGCGCTTGTTCTTCAATCTTAGATGAAAACCCACAAGGTATTATATCTGACGAAGATTTAAATACCCCGGAAAAAGTAGAACAAATGATTACCGCTGCTTATTCGTTCTGCGGTCAAAATCACTTTAACAAACAATTCGGAATGCCTTACGAAGAAGGTTCTTTACGAGGAGGAGAGGCTTATAAAGGGGCTGCCGGCACAAGTGATAATGCTGAAAGACATCTTTGGGAAACTTTTGTTTATATGCAACCCACAACCTCAGGTGATTTAGACAATCTTTGGTGGGTGCATTATGTCGGAGTAGGTCGTGTACACGATGCCTTGCGACGGGTTCAAGCATTAACCGAAGAAGAATATCCGCAAAAAAATGAGCGTATCGCCGAGTTGCGTTTTTTACGAAGCCACATTTATATGTATATGAAACTTTGCTTTAAGTTTTTCCCATGGATTAACGAAAACACACCTACTGAAGAATACGATAAAGTTAGCAACGACGAATTAACAGACCAAGAATTATGGGGTAAACTTATTGAAGATTTCCGCTATGGAGTAGAATATCTCCCCGAAACACAAGAAGAAGTAGGTCGTCCTACAAAATTTGCAGCAAAAGCTTATTTAGCGAAAGCACTATTATTTGCAGCTTATGAGCAAGATGAAAAGAACAACGTAATCAATATCAACAAAGAGAAACTGACAGAAGTAGCCAGCCTTTGTAAAGATATTATTGATAATTCTGGGAAAAGTTTGGTGCCCGATTTTGCAGAAAATTTCTTATGTGAATATGAAAATAATTCCGAGTCAATTTGGGCTATCCAATATTCGGCAAACAATGATGGTTCCACAATTGGCCGTTTGAATTCATGGCTTGTTTACCCGATGAACAGCGATTACGGATGCTGCGGAGCTTTCCAACCTTCAGTGCATATGTTGAATCATTTCAAAACAGTAAATGGAGTGCCTGACTTCGACCACTTCGATGAAGGAGAAACCTTAGACAATAAAGATGCTTTTGCCCGTATTCCGATGGATCCACGGTTAATGCACACGGCTTGCGTACCGGGAATGCCGTGGAAATATAATCCGAATTATATCATGGAAAATAGCTGGGCTCGTACACCAGAGGTATATGGATACACCATGAGTCAGAAGCTGATTGTATTGCCTACGTGTGATTGTTTCCGCAAAACAAATCCTTTCATGGGTAGTGGACTTAATTGGGATGTTCTCCGTTTAGATGAAGTTATGCTTTGGCGTGCAGAAGCACTTATACAGCTAAATACAAATCTGGACGAAGCACTGGATTTAATAAATCAAATTCGGAGAAGAGCCGCCAGCAGTACCAATCGTCTGGTTTTTGCAGACGGAACGCCTACGGGCAATTTTGATGTGTCACCTTATATTCCGGGAGAAAACTGTTCGGCTTGGACTCAAGAATTTGCATTAAAAGCATTGCAATGGGAACGCCATTTGGAATTTGCTACAGAAGGAAAATGGTTTTTCGATTTGGTTCGTTGGGGAATTGCGGATACGTATATGAATAATTATTTCGACATAGAACGTACGCGACGCACTCATTTGGCAGATGCTCGATTCACGAAAAACCGGGATGAGTATTTTCCCATTCCTCAAACTCAAATCAGCTATGTAGGAGGCTTGTATAAACAAAATTACGGATGGTAATAAACTTATAAACAACTACTTAATCTACCTTTCCCCACGAAAGTACAGGACGAAATTTTACCATCGGTATATCCCCGAAAAACGCTACCGTTAGCATTAGTCATTCCATGCGGATGAGTTAACTTTTTCTACCCGTAGCGTTTATCGGTTTTACCGTTAGAATTTCGAAACTTCTTACCAAGTGGGAAAAGGCCTAAAAACAAGAATGTTATGAAACAAGAAATAGTCGCGTTTATCCTTTTGCTTTTATTGTCGATATCACTACAAGAATGTCACTCCAAAAGTGAAAACAGCAAAACCTCTTATGTTCCTCAATTTCACTTTACAGAAGGGATTAATTGGACAGGGGAACCAACGGGACTAATTTATGATGAAGGAATCTATCATTTGTTTTATCAATATAATCCTTCAGACAGTGTATATGGGAATATTCACTGGGGCCATGCCGTTAGCCAAGACTTGTTTCAATGGCAGATAAAGCCAATAGCCCTTTACCCGGACAGTTTGGGATACTTAAAATCCGGCAGCATAATTAATGACAAAAAAAACACTTCCGGATTAGGGCACAATTCTTTCATCGCATTTTATATGTATAAAAACAAAAATTTGGAACAGACTCCTTTCCTTGCGTATAGTGTAGATAAAGGAGAAACATGGAAGAAATACGGGAGAATCACTCTTCCTAATTCTAAGGGATATCAGTTCCGGAATCCTCATGTTTCTTGGAATCCTTTATTAAAGAAATGGCTGATGACCATATCATCCGGTTCATCTGTCTTGTTTTATAGCTCTCCCGATTGTATGGAATGGTCTTTTTTGAGTGAATTCGAAGATGCGTCTAATATCGGAGCTATTTGGGAAGGAACTGATTTTTTCCCTTTAAAAGTTCAAGGAAAAGAGAATATGACCAAATGGGTATTGCTCGTAAATATGGAGAATACATCCATGAGTGATTTGCCTGCCACTCGATATTATGTCGGCGATTTTGACGGAATCTCATTCCGAATAACCCAAACGAAAGAATTATGGGTGGATTATGGAAAAGATAATTTTGGGGGATGCACTTTCAATGAAACGCCCAATAATAATCGAATCTATTTAAGTTGGATGAATTGTTGGGAATATGCAAATTCGTTACCCACTTCTTCTTGGCGCGGAAACATGACAATTCCTCGTCAATTGAATTTGGCTTGGGAGGGGAAACATTTTCTGCTTGCCTCAACAATTCCAACAAACATACACACATATTATGGAGATTCCTTACAATTAAAACCAATAGCATTATCGCAAGATAATTATATTGAACAAAATTTCCCTTATCCGAATAAGTCTTTCATTATACGACTAAAATTTGACAATAAAGATAATAGAGCAATTTGGAAGGCACGCGATTATGGGATTCGATTAAAAACGAAGTCAGGAAAAAAGTTATCAATAGGATATCAAAATGAATTGAGTTATTATTATATTGACCGGAGCGAATTAAATAGCGATTCTTTTATTAAAGGATTCGGATGTATGATGGGAGCCAGCTATCGTTCAGATGCTTCGGAAATGGAATGGAATATTTTATTTGATAAAAATTCAATCGAACTATTCGCTGCAGATGGACGGTCGGTTATCTCCTCCTTATGCTATCCGGAAGAATCATTTTCTTCGTTTGAATTATTCGCAAAATCAGGTTCCGTCTCATTATTGGACGGTTCCATTATTCAATTAAAGGAAAAACAGTAAATAAATAAACATAAAAAATACAGATATGAAAAAAATATTTGCTTCAATAACATTATTAGCATTCAGCTACATAAGCGGACAAGCTCAATTTTCAGTAAACTACAATCCGAGTATTCAACCTACTGGGAATATTCAATATTTTACACCGGCAGGAGGCAACCAGTTCGTGGGAGATTGTATCCCATTCTATAAGGACGGTACATATTATTTATATTGGCTTTTAGATGAAGGACATCATTCCGCTTTAAATGGACTGGGTGGACATCAATGGTGCGTAAGTACAAGTACGGATTTGAAACATTGGGAACATCACCCCATAGCTATCGGTATAGATGAAGAATGGGAAAAATCAATATGTACAGGTTCTGTAGCATTCGATGGAACGCAATTTTACGCATTTTATGCAACTCGTTTGATAACAGATGGAAATCAAGTCAACGAGCAATTAAGTTATGCCATCAGCAAGGATGGATTACATTTTACGAAACAAAAACCAAATCCTTTTTATACATCTGCTCCCGGATATAGTAAACGACATTTCAGAGATCCGAAAGTCTTCATTGATAAAGAAGGGACATTCCATTTATTAGTCTCTACTGAAACTGAAAATTATACGATAAGCGAGGGGAGAGGCTGCTTGGTGCATTTGACCTCTAGAAATTTAAAAGAATGGGAAGTATTGAGACCTCTTATCTCCGGTCAGCGAGACGTACCGGAATGTCCTGATTATTTCCATTGGAACGGTTGGTATTACTTAGTCTATGGACAAGGCGGAGACACTTATTATGTAAAATCAAAGAATCCGTATGGTCCGTGGGAATACCCAGAGTCACAAGCTTTATTAGAGCAATGGGTTAATGTAGCCAAAACTGCTGAATTCAAAGGAAATCGCAGAATTATTGCGGGATGGATTCCAAGTAAGGAAGAGAATAAAGATTATGGAGCAGAACGTTTTGGCGGAAGTATCGTTTTACGCGAAGCCTATCAATTACCAAATGGAGATTTGGCTACTAAGTTCCCGGCTGAAGCAATCCCTTCTACTCAATCGACTTTAAATATAAATTTGGTCGATGCAGAAAATGCAGAAAAAATCTCTAATCAAGAAGTAATTCTCAAAGCCTCAGGAGCAATTGGAGGAGCTTTTATCAAAAACATGCCTCAGAACTGCAGAGTAACAGTAGAAATGGAACCACTGGGTAATAATAATGAGTATGGTATTTTTCTCCGTGCAGGAGAAAAAGCTGATAATGGCTACAAGTTAAGTTTTAACCCTAACAAGCGTATGGTCCGTTTAGGTGAGGATGCTTTTATCGAGGCTGTATCAGGTTTAGATAGACCTATCAAATTAGATATTATCATGAAAGATGACATTATTGACGTATGCATTGATGGCAGACGTTGTATTGTCAATCGCTTATCGGAAAAGAAAGGAAACTATCTTTGGTTTTACGCAAAATCCGGAAACGTGAAATTTAAGAATATAAAAGTATCTCCTCTATTACAGAATAAATAGAAATCAACCCTTATGAATACAAATAAGAAATATCATATTATACCAGTAATGCTGGCCTTTTTCACGATGGGATTCGTAGACCTAATTGGTATTGCTATAAACTACGTCAAACAAGACTTCGGATTGTCAGATGCATCCGCGAATTCCTTTTCAGCGATGGTTTTTTTCTGGTTTCTAATCTTTTCCGTCCCAACCGGAGTATTGATGAACAAAATCGGAAGAAAACGAACCGTTTTACTAAGTATGATTATTACATTTGTCGGATTAATTATCCCATTGTTCTCTTATACAAAGACAACTATGTTTATCGTCTTTTCTTTTTTAGGAATCGGTAACACCTTGATGCAAGTGTCGTTAAATCCTCTGTTGGCAAATATGGTTCGTAAAGACCGATTACCCAGCTATCTGACATTGGGACAATTCATAAAAGCAATAGCATCCTTTACTGCTCCATTAATAGCAGTACAAGCGGCATTATATAGTAATGATTGGAAATTATTATTTGCAATCTTTGCAGGTATTGATATTCTTGCCATTATTTATTTATTTATGACAAATATAGTTGAAACTGAAAGAAAAAGAGAACAAGAGGCTTCCTCATTTATAAGCTGTATTCGATTGCTTGGTGACGCTACAATTCTTTTATTCTTTATCGGCATATTAGTACATGTAGGTATTGATGTCGGTATCAATATCACAGCTCCCAAATTATTGCAAGAAAGAGTAGGGATGTCTCTTGCCGAAGCAGGATATGCCACCAGCCTTTACTTCTTTTTCCGTACAATAGGATGTTTATCCGGAACATTCATAATGACACGTTTTTCTCCTACCAACTTTTTCATCGTGAGTGTGATAATGATTCTCGGAGGTATTTTAGGACTTTACGCCAGCAAAAGTACCATGACCATTTATCTCTGTGTTGCTTTAATTGGATTAGGTAATTCGAATGTCTTTTCTATTATCTTTTCTAAGGCATTGTTGTATCTGCCATCACGAAATAACGAAATATCGGGATTAATGATTATGGGATTGATAGGTGGAGGTATTTTCCCCATATTAATGGGGACACTTTCTGATGCTATGGGCGGACAAATAGGTGCAGTAATAATTTTAACATTATGTGCATTCTATTTGCTATATCTAATGATTTGGATGAATAAAAAGATGTGTAAATAAACACTTCTTACATATAAACAAATAAGATAAAAGTATCTATGAATTTTCTTGGTATTGATATAGGGACAAGTTCGATATGTGGAGTCGCTTACGACACTTCGTCTAAGCACGTCATATCAATTACAAAAGCAAACAATGCTAATATAACGTCTTTTAATGTATGGGAGCAAAAACAAGACGCGGAAATAATAGTCCGCATTGTACTGAATTTGATACAAGAAATCAAATCAAAATGCCCTATTATACAAGGAATAGGATTATCTGGACAAATGCACGGAATCGTATATATAAACTCGAAAGGAGAAGCAGTCAGCCCTTTGTATACATGGCAGGACGCCAGAGGAGATCTTTCTTATAAAAAAGGATTAAGCTATGCAGCTTATTTATCTCAAAAAGTCGGGTTATCTTTATCCTCCGGATTTGGTTTAGTAACTCATTTTTATAATAAAGAGAATAAATTAGTACCTCCAGAAGCCGTAAAAATATGTACTATCATGGATTATGTGGCAATGAGACTTACAAAACGTAAAAAGCCGTTGACAGAATATTCTAATGCAGCAAGTTTGGGCTTTTTTGATTGCGAACGGTTAACATTCGATGAACAGGTGTTGGATAACTTAGAAATCGATACTTCCATTTTACCGGATGTCGATAAATCATCTTCATTGGTTGGCTATTTTGAAGAAACCCCCGTTTACGTAGCTATCGGTGACAATCAAGCAAGCTTTATAGGTTCTGTACGTTCAATAGAACATTCTATTCATGTAACAGTAGGAACAAGTGCACAAATATCTGCATATTCACAAACTTACGAAAAAATTTCATCATTGGATACACGTCCATTACCCGGAGGAGGATATATATTGGTAGGAGCCGCTCTATGTGGAGGATACTCTTTTTCATTATTAAACAAATTCTTTTCAGAAACAATAAAATTATGCACAGGAATAGAAATGACAGATTCTGATTTATATAAAATAATGGTTTCTATACCATACAAAAAAGAACAGAAAAACGATTTGCAGGTTGACACCCTATTCGATGGAACACGCTTACACCCAAATTCGAGAGGGAAAATCATTAATATTTCTCGTTCAAATTGGACTCCTGAGAACTTGATTTTAGGATTCTTACGTGGCATTAGTCAGGAATTATTCGATTTTTATGAATTACTACCTTCTTCTATCAAAAAAGGGAAAGATTTATTAATCGGCTCTGGCAATGGCATTCGAAAAAACCCCCTGTTATGCCAAATCATAGAAGATCGTTTCGGTCATTCTTTACAAGTTTCAAAATGCAAGGAAGAAGCAGCTCTAGGAGCTTGTATTTGTGGAATGGTGGGTGCAGAATATTTAAAACATTTTTCCGATTTTGACTACGAAGTGGATTGATAGAATATGAACTCTTTTAAACTTTCCCGTCTGACAAAAGCAGAAAAAATCTCCGATGATATATCCCGAAAATACTACCGTTAGTATTAACCATTTCATGCGGATAAGTTTACTAATTCTATTCGTAAAACAGATCGGTCTAACCGTTAGAATTTTTAAGCTATTGATTAAGCCGAAAAAAGTTTAAAACAAGCTCACTATACGTTTAAATTTTTTGATATGTATCGATACTCTTTAGGTATTGATACATATCTTTTTTACATAAAAAACACTATAGAATAAAACGGGTCGATTCTCTCTGAATAATTTCCCCGTTTAGATAAACACTTACAGGCAGCCGCTCATCACATTGAATACGCCTCATCATCAAATCAATACTTACGTTAGCTATTTCTTTACAAGGTTGAATGAATGAGGTTAAGGAGTATTTCAGATGCTGAGAATATTTCATGTCATCAAAACCGCAAATTAAGAGGTCAGAGGTAATCTTATGTCCAATTGCTTCCAATGACGACATCAAAACTGCAGCTGTAGAATCATTTGCGCAAATAATGCCAGTCTCACCTTTTACGATAGGTATTGTCTTTACAAAATCTAAATCTTCCGGTTTTCCACAAAAATCATTATGCCTATTAAAAACTAATCCATGTTCTTCTACCGTGTTCTTCACAGCCAAAAGACGGAGTTGAACGGAATAAGCCGAGTTAGGACGGTAAAAAAAATGAATCTGCTTACAACCTGCCTTGATAAGATGTTCTGCCATAATGCAACCGGCATTATAATTATCGAGCCCCACTACATCGAAAGAACTTTTGTTTGGTACTGGAACGATATCTCGATCAATCAAAATTAAGGGAATTCCTGCCTGACGTATTTTCTCACAAATAGCAAAATTGATCTCATCAGCATCCGGTACACGTTCCAAAGGAGAAAAGAAGATTCCATCCACATTCTTAAACAAATAATTATCGCAACAAATTTCAATAAGATTTCTACGGATATCAGCATTACTTGCAGTTGCTCCTTCCCATAGGCAATTAAACCGCATACGCTCAGATTGTCTCAATATCTGATCATTAATTATGGAGAATATCTCAGATTCTCCGGCTCCCGGAAGCAATAACCCAAAAGTATAAGTCTTTTCTAAATTCTTTTTAAATAGAACAATAGTACCCACTCCTTTTTTCTTGTTTACATAACCTTCTTTTTGCAATTGGTTATAAACTTTAGATATAGTAGGACGAGAAACAGAGTATTTATCCGCCAAAGTAAGCTCAGTAGGAAGCAAAGTTCCCGTTGGATATATCCCCTTTTGTATATCCTCCTTCACGGTTATATAAATCGTTTTGTAATTGTGCTTATCATTCATGGTTTGCTTTTTTGGCAAATATAATACTTAGGTTGCATATAACCTATTTGTATGTTCATGAAAATTATTGCATACCCTTTGATACAATATAAAAATATTCATTTCAGACAAATAAAGTATCTATGTTTTAAGTTTTTCAATCAATAACCAAAGCTATTCACGGTCAGTAAACATTCGTCTATATTCGGTAGGAGTCTTACCTGTTTGCCGTTTGAAAAATTTAGTCAGCGTAGCCTGATCGGGGAAACAAAGGTCATACGCTGTTTTTTGAGAACAGTCTTTTACTACACGGTTCAAATATTGTGGCGTTACACAGAGTTTTGAAGCGTACCAACTGACGGAATGTCCTTCGCGGACATCTGTAAACAATAATTTTATGAATTGCTTGAACAGCGTATTCCTGCGTCCTTTTTCTGTATGTTCTTTGCTTTCATCTTCTTGCCGAATGTATTCGTTTGCCATATCCATCATAAACATCCAGAGTGCACATTTTACCATTTCCGCCTGAAAACGATGGGTATGATCTGCAAAAATCCCCAGTATAGCCTCTATCCTTTGCAAAAAGAGTTTGATGCCTGTAGGCGACTGAAAACTCATGGGACACATTTTTATCTTCTGCACGTATGAGGGCGGAAATGGAGGTGTCTTTTTTAGCAGGGATGACATGAACGGTTCTTTTAAAAACAACATATATGCTTGGGCATCGCAGGATATCTCCAGAATATCCAAAAAACGGCTGTCGAGGAAATTGGCAAGACAGTCTTCAGTCAGCAAATATGGTTTGCCGTCTGAGTTTAACTTTATCTCTCCTTTCCGCACCAGAATATGTATAATCATATTAGAACCGTTTCCCTCCAAACGGAATCTTTTTTCAATCCTGTCGCCGTTTATTTTCCACAACAGAAAACCCTCTTTTATCAAATAGCAATTATCTTGCTTTCCTCCGAAATCCATGAAATCCATAGTTGTAACTGAATAATGCTGACGAGGCAAATAATACAAAATCAGTTGGGATTACCAGTCCAAAGACAATGTGATAAGGTTCATCTACGGTCAGAATAACATGTGGTATCGTATGAACAACAAAAAAAACGAGTACATTCTTGAAGCAAACGACGGGATGGCAATACGTGTGGTATCCTATCGGTCAAGCTATGACTCATTGCATGTAACAATCAACCGGTTTTGCATAGAAGAATACGAAGAAAACTAACCCAGATTTAACCTCAAAATACTATGGGTAGCGTTACTTAACTCAAGCGGATGCGTTTACCCATTCTACCCGTAGAGTTTACGCTCTCTATGGGTAGAATTTTGCACGCCTATTCCGAGCGGAATTTCAGCAACGTATTGGCTATCTCTCCGCTGAATATCTCCAAGTTAAAGCGTTCCTCTGCCAAGCGGCGGGCGTTGCGCCCCATGCGTTCGGCTTCTTCGGGATGGGCGGTGAGGTAACGGATGGCATTTACCCATCCTTCGGTGTCGCCGTAGGGAACGGTGATGCCTATTTCTTCCTTGTCGATATCCATTTCGAAATACGGGTTACGGGTGCAGATAACGGGCATTCCCAATGCAAAAGCCTCAACCAGCGTGGTCAGTCCCACCGTATATGGATAATCGAGACAACAAATAACAATGAAACGTGCTTCTGCCACTTTGCGTGCAAGTACGTAAGGTATCACTCCTTCGGTGTAATGGATGCGGATGTTCTGAGGCAGACAGAGGCTGTCGGCTATCCGGCGGTAAGAGATGCCGTTACTTTCTTCGGCGATATATACTTCTAACTCTTCGTTTGTACGGGCAAAGGCTTCAAGCATGGTTTTCACGTCGCGGCGTTCTTTACCCGTGGATATAAAGCCGTGACGCGGAAGGGAAACAGGAAGTTCGCCCAACAGATGGTCGTAGAAAGCGAGATCGGGTCCCCAATGTATCAGTTGCAGCTTGCTTTCGGGCACTTTACGTGAAGCGATAGAATCTTGTATCAGTTTGCGGCTGAAAAGAAACATCTGGTCGAATCCGCGATAGAAGAAACGGGAGACTGCTTCCCTGAAACGGTTTGACGCGCGGCTTACTGCCGAATGATGCCAAATCACCACGGGCTTGCGGTACAAGCCGAGGGCGCGGAGAAAAACAATCAACTCCAACCCGCGGAAAGAAGTGCCGTAAAGCACATCGTACTTCTCGCGGCAGCACAGAATCTTCCGGGTGGTATAAAGCATGAGTTTCCAGCGCGAGGCAAATGCTTTGTAAGGGTGCATCACCGAGCGGATGCCGTATTTCTCCAGCAAGGGAAGCCCGTAAAGGATATGTCCCGGAAAGCGGAATTGTTTCCACTCTTCGTAACTTTCGCGCGTAAGGCGGGTATGATAGAAATAAATAGTCAAAGGTGTCGGTCTCTTTTCAGCCATTTGTTGATTCGGTTTATGATTGCTTTGCGGATGATGGTAAAGTTGCCGTAACGCAGGTTAAGGAACAGCTCTTCAAACGAACGTCCGATTTTTATCCACGGATGCCGCCAGCCCATGATGCGGTAAACGCTTTCTTTATAAGCGGTATGCTCAATGATGTAACGCGGATGTTTCAACGGGAAATCGACCTCATAGCGTTTCATTGTGAAGATTCTCCGGTAGCCGCGCGGCAGGGTATGGATGGAATTCCCGAAATGTACCGAGTCGGCAGTGGCTCCGAGGTTATTTATCATGTTGCGCGTGGGTACGATGCTCAACCCCGAACCAAACAGTATGGAAGCGTGGAAGATGGTTTCGTAATAAGGTTTCCCGTGCTCGCGGTGGCGCTGACACATGTAGACGAAGTCTTTCCGGTAACGCCGCGTGTCAATCAGGTTCTTCAACTGCTTCATGCTGAAAGCATCGTCAAGAAAAGAGTAATACTCATCCCACTGGTCGATGACACGACGCCAGCTTGCCCATCCCCAAATTGAGAACGTAGTGGCAAAAAAGTAATCGTAAGGCACATCGGGCGTTGTTTCTTCGTTGTTGAATCCGGCTATCATGCTGATGCGCGTATCGTTTTCGTACTTATCAAGCAGTTCTTTACAGAAACGGAAAAAGCTGACCGAGGGTACGTCATCGTCTTCCAGCACGATGCACTTGTCTGCCATTGAGAATGCCCATTTCTGTGAGATGTACTCCGAAGGGTCGCATCCGTAGTTGCGCGTCTGATAGAGTCGGTGTACTTCACATTCCCAATCAATATCCGCCACTACTTTACGACATGCCTCTATGCCGGGCAAGTCTTTCTCATTGCGCGGCCCGTCTTGGTAAAGAAACAAACGCGAGGGGCGGGCTTTCTTTACTTGTTCGAACACTTGACTCAACTGATTCGGACGATTGAAAAAGAGAATCAGTACGGCTACGTCTACAAGAGCATTTTTCATATCGCTTATCGGTTATCTAATAATTCGGGATGCAGGTAAATGGCATGTATCTTTCGCTTATCTTCCGGCGGAATATCCATGTAGTTGCGATACAAGTCTTTCAGGTAGGCATCGGGATTACAGGGTGCGCTGAAGCGTTTTCCTTCAAACTCGATTTCGCCCAGCGGGAAAATAGAATCGCGGCGGTGCATGATGCCGTAGCCGTTATTGATAAGTACATTTGATATATAGGTGTCTTTCGGGTAGAGCATACAAAGTATGCTCCACACCGTCCGGTAAATGCCGTATTTCGCACCGAACCAGAAAAATTCTGCCAGCGAACGCAACGAATAATAGTGGGGGGCGTGCAGGATGGAATATGCCGTTGAGATGCCTTTCGTAAACTTCTTTACCCATGGCTTCGGCACACTGGGATAGTCGATAAACGGAAAGATGTCGACAAACAGTCCCTTTTGATAGTCTCCCCGCATATTGTCTCCGCTTTCAAGGTACAGCGAATTGAGGTCGCGTATCTTGATTATCGGTTCTTTGCTCGATGGGTCGGTTTCAGGAGTTTGGAGAAACAGACCGTCGCGCAGTTCCGACGGGGCGATGCGGATGAAGCGTTGCAGGTCTTCGAGGCGCATGGCAAGGTCGATGTCATCATCCCACGGGATGAAGCCGCCGTGACGCACAGCCCCCAGCAGACTGCCGCCATCTAACCAATACGGTATCTGATGTTTGCGGCAAATCCGGTCTATCTCCTCCAAGATGCCAAGCTGTTTAAGCTGACATGCCCGCAGGTTCCGTTTCACATATTCAGTCAAGAAAGGATTCTTCATACCATTTCTCGTTTTACGTCGATTACTTGTCCGGTATAGTCGGACGCAAGGGTTTGGAGAGTCGCCTCTGCTACCTTGTCGGCAGAAAGCAAAGTATCTTCCGGCTCAATGCCGAAATTATGCACCCGCATGGGAGTCTTTGTCCGTTCAGGGTTGACACAGTTGATGCAGATTCCGAAGCCTTCCCACTCTTGCGCGATGGCTTGTACGAAGTTGACTATCGCCGCTTTCGTCGACGAGTAGATACTGTAAAAGGCACGTCCGCGTGTATAAGAGCTGGAGGTGAAGAACACCAGTTTTCCTTTCGTTTCCTTCAAATAAGGAAAGGCTTCAAGGGCTACGTTCACCGTTCCCATGTAGTTAGTCTGTACCGCCGAGACAATCGTTTCGTAATCCGTAGCTATCAGCGGCTCTTTGTTCAACACTCCGGCTGTGTTCACCACAAAGTCTATCCTGCCCTCTTTTGCAAATACTTCTTTCAGCGCATGGCTCACCTGATTGCGATCGCCTACGTCAGTATGGTTCAAGCTACGCGAAAAGCGATATACTTTTCCGCCGTGCTGTTCCAACATGCGTGCCACTTCAGCACCGATGCCGTAACTTCCGCCGAACACCACGGTTACTTTGTCGCGCAACAGGGTTATATCTATCGCTTCGTGGTTCAGCTCGCTCTTACGGAGTTGGAAAAACTTATCAAGCAGATAAGTATCCTCTTTGTATGTCAGCTTCATGTTGCTTTCCTCGCCCGCTACAACATAAATGGGCACATCGGGCAAGTATTTCTTTACCACGCCACAGTCGTCAGTCACCTTAAAGGCAGCATCTTTAAGCGCAATCTCATACGCCCGGCGGATGGTGTCTATCGAAAACGCCTGCGGGGTCTGTCCGCGTTTCAGTCGTGAGCGGTCGGGTATCTGACTGATAAAATCGCCTTCCACCTCGATAATCGTATCGGCAGAAGGAAGTGCCACATCAATGGCATCGTATGTTTCGAGCGCTTTCACCACATCATTGATGATGCGCTGGCTTACCAACGGACGCACGGCATCGTGGAATATCAGATTAACATCCGCTCCCGCGTATGCTTCGATGGCAGAAAGGCTGGAATGATAACGCTCCTTTCCTCCCTTCAATATCTTCTTTACTTTCTTCCATCCGTTTTTGATTATCAGGTTCTCAAACTCCGAGATATAGAAAGGATTAGACACGATGGCTATTTCGTCGATATGCGGATTCGTCTCAAACACTTCCACCGTATGCTCTACCACCATCTTGCCTGCCACTTTGAAGAACTGCTTCGGAGTAGAAAGCCCCAAACGGCTCCCCACCCCTCCTGCCAATACCACAGCTATGTTTTTTCTCATCATCTGTTACGCATTAAAGATTATTGCAAACTTAGCGAAAATCTGTGATATAAACGAAATATGACGGGAGTAATGTCATTTCATTTCGCATACGGCTGCCGAGCCCGCAGCCGGAGCATGAAATCTTTTTCGCTTCCCGATAAAAAAAGTCTGAATATTATTTGGTTTATAAAATAAACTACTTTATATTTGCAACAACAAGAGCAAGCAATAGCGCGCATTGCTCTTACTCTTGATTAACCTATATAATCAACTACTAAAAAATTAAGAAGTATGGAAGACAGAAAAATCAATGAAATGGAAAGTCTTGAGCTTATCTCCGAGATGATAAGAAAGACAAAGAATGAAGATTCTATGAAAGAAGACTACAACACGTTTCTTTACTATGGATATGCGGCAGTAATCATTTCGATTATAGTATGGGCAGGGATTCACTTTACCGGGGAATTGGAATTTTCGTTCATTTGGTTTGCCATGTTCGTGCCATACCTATGGACTACGTTTGCCGGAAAGCAAAAAAGGCCTGAAGTAGTTACTTACCTTGACAGTATGCTTGGAAACATTTGGAAAATCATAGGGAGCATGTTTGCACTCACAACCCTTGCCATCGTAGCGACAGGGGCATACGTGGGGATAATCAATTTTTCACTGATGATGCCTTTATCCATTATCTATGCAGGCATCGGCACTGCCATGACGGGACTTGTCATTAAAGAAAAAGCATTCGTATGGCTTCCGCTGGTAGGGCTTCTCGCTTCGGTATATATGCTCCTGTCCGACGGGTACGACAATTCATGGAATATTCTTTTTGGTCTGTCGTTTCTTGCTTTCATGGTGATACCTGCACACATTGTCAGAAGTAAAGCTAAGTAAGTGTATGAAAGAACTTGATCCTCTATTACATTCGCAGCTCCGGTTGGCAATCGTATCGCTACTGCTGTCGGTTGAAGAAGCTGATTTCAATTATCTCAAGGAGTACACTCAGGCTACTTCTGGTAACTTGAGTGTACAAATTGACAAATTGTCCGAAGCCGAATATATAAAAGTAAGAAAGGAAATCGTGGGCAAAAAGACGAGAACCTCTTGCTGCCTTACAGACAAGGGACGGGAAGCGTTGGCTGAATATGTAGCTGCCTTAAAAGAGTATCTCGGCAAACTGATGTAACAGCATACCACACTGTTACTGTTGCCTTTAGAATTTCTCGAATTTATGTTTCTTTACATATTTCATTCAACAGACTCTATCTGAAAATGAAACAGTTAGAACCGTTCCGCTCGACTAAAACAAAACATAAAATCTCCTGACAAAACACTCCCAAAACGCTACCGTTAGCGTTAGTCATCTCATGCGGTAGCGTTGCCCAACGCTTCCCATAGCGTTGTCCGGTTCTATGGGTAGAATTTTTCAAGCTCCCGACAAAGCGGAAAACGTTTAAACAAGTGCATAAAAAAACGAAAGTTGCCCGACAAACTCCGCCCTGCAAGCGGGGTTTTCAGGCAACTTTCGTCTTTCTGTTTCTATGAAGCAGCGTACGTTATTCTATCGTAACCTGCAACGGGTTGCGTACTTTAGCTGCAAAGTTTTCCAAGTAATTCGTCCAATCTTCCGGTGCGGCAAAACCGTATTTGCTCCATCCCGAACCCCAATAATATACGTAATCGTCATCGGGGGCGTACGGACTGATTGCCAACACATGACCTAAGGCGTCTCCTACGGGGGCGTCAAACAGCTCTGCTTTGGCTTCCGTTACCGGATAAGGGAATACGGCTCCTACGTAAACAGTACCATTATCGGCATTGGGTTCGGTAGTAGGGTCGGCATAGGCGATATAACCTTTTTCGGCATTGCAAACATATTCTTTCGGATGGGCGGCGTGAATCACCAAGCCGGTTGCAAGGGGAGTTTCAGCCGTCAGATAGGCATAATTGACCGTTGTTTTGTTTAGCTGAGAGCCTTTGTCGAGCTGGATGATACGTGTTTCCACCACGTTCGAGTCGTTTTTTACCACTAAGGGGTTATAAACTAACTTGACGGTGAAGCGAAGCGGCCCGTTATCCAGCACCTCGCATTCGTTGTAACAATACGGGTATATCAGCTTGCCGTCGGGCATCAATGCCGATGTACCTCCGCCCAGTGTAGGTCCTACGGCGTAACAGTCCATGCCGTTTCCGTGGTCTACGTGGTATGAAATGGTCTGACGCAGGCTGTCGGCTTCCGCCTTCTTGCCGGCTTGCTGCAAAGCGTGTATTGCTGCCCACGATGCCGAATCGAGTTCCATCCGGTAACGGTCTTCCACCACAAGTTCTTCGGTGTTTTTGGTAAACACATCGTAGCCGTATGCCTTTTCGCCGGAGCGCTGAAGCGCAGGACCGTAAGCGCGATAGGCAGCACGGTCGTTCTCCCACGCCACATCGTCGGCACGCTCAGGATACTGTCGCCCGTATACCACCGTATTGACAAGCATCGGTTCTCCCTCTTGAATTGTATATCCTACCGTAGCCTGTGCTGCCACTGAAGCCGGAAAAATCAGCTTGTCATCGTACGTAAGCTGGTAGGGAACTTCTTGGGCTTTGTCATCGTAAACCACTAATTGCGCCGTATCGGGCAAGTTGAGTTTTCTGAACACTTCTTCCGCCGATACCTCAACCATTTCGCCGGAGTGCTCCATGTTCAAAGGGTTGGTTATCGTTACCGTAACCGCCTGTTGCTCGTCAGTACAACTATATGATGCAGCCACACAAGCGAATGCTAATAAGAATTTTTTCATAAACATAGTCTGATTAAATAAACATATTCAAGGTATGCGCACCGGTTTACCCGGCTACCAGAATCTCGCATACCTTATCCTGAAAGTCGCGTGCCTGTCTTGCCTTCAGCACGTTCTGATTGATAATCACAAAAGCATATACATGACCGCCATGACCGAAAGCATACCCCGCCAGCGAACAAACGCCCGTAACAGTTCCCGTCTTAGCCCGCACCCTGCGGAAAGCCTGCGTCCGCCCCATGCGGTACTTCAAAGTCCCGTCAATCCCCGCTATCGGGAGCCCTTCGTACAACGGATGATATACCTCCGGACGATGGTAAGCGTATTTCAGGTAAGCCAGCAGCAGGTCGGGCGACACGTAATTATATAACGACACGCCACTGCCGTCTACTATCTTGTAATTCTTAGGAGAACACCCGATACTGTCTTGCATGAACCGGCTGATGGCTTTCTGCGCCTCTCGGCTACCTATCCCCTTCGACTTGCGTGAGCCATGCAGCCCCAAATGGTAGAACATGGATTCGGCAGCCAGATTGTCACTTTCTTTCAGCGCACGCTTTAAGACGGCTTCCAACGGACGCTTCCGCACTCCCAGCATACATGCTTCCGCCGGAGTCTCAGCAAAGCCAATGCTGTCGGCACTGACCGCTATGCCTTTCTGCCGAAGCCGATATCCCAACGTCTGCACAAAAAAGCGTTGCGGATTATAAACGTTCAGCGTGGCAGCCTGACGAGAAGAAACATTGCCTGAAACAAGGATGCGGTTTTCATTTGCCAGCCAGTTTCGGGTAATCTGCAAGCCTCCCGCCGAAGGCACTCTGGTAAGAGAGCGGTTGTCTACCTCATAGCAATCCGACTCCGGAGCTATTTCTATCCGTCCCGCCTGCCCCGGATTACCCGGCTCTATCGTTACATCGACACAGCCTCTGTTCAGCATCAGCGGAGAAAGATAGGGTTGAAAGGCTTCCGGCGTATCGTCCCACGACCAGCCTTCACCCCAATAAACAGAGTCTTTCATTGATACATCGCCTATCAAACGTCCGTCTATCCGGCGAATCCCTGCACGGTAAACCGAATCGACCAACGCCAACAGGTCTTCTTCCATAAACTCAGGGTCGAATCCTCCTATCACATACAAATCGCCCTTTAACCGCCCCGCCTCAATACTGCCTGTATAAACCAGCCGGGTAGCATAATCGTAATCTTTCCCAAGCTCCGACAATGCCGTGACCGAAGTAATGACTTTCTCGATGGAAGCAGGGCGATATAACTTATTTGCCTGATAGCGGTACACGGGAACATCGTCCGTAAGGTCATATACCGCTATTCCTACTTCGGAAGTATTTAAAACGGAAGAGGAGATAACCAATGCGTCCAGCTTTTCAGCGATGGTCTGCGCATCGGTTCTGCCTCCTGCCCAGCATAATAAAAATGCCAATAACAATTTTATACCTTTCATTTACAACTCCTTGAAAATCTCTCCCACCGTGGGATGCGGAAATACGTACCGCTTCCAGTCGGAAAGTTTACGTCCGTCTTCTATCATCATACCCGCCAGAACGATTAGCTCTGAAGCCGGGTTTCCTAACAGATGCGCACCTAAAATCGTCTCGTCTTCGCCCACCAATACTTTGCACACGCCGTTTACTCCTTCGTTTTCGGCAACGAAGCGTCCGGAATAAGCCATCGGCAACTTTACGGCACGATACGGGATTCCTTCTTTCTGCAACATCTCTTCTGTCCGTCCCACCGAAGCCACTTCGGGGTTGGTGTATACCACGCCGGGAATTGCACGGTAGCTCATGGCATCTGCTTTTCCTAAAATATGATGAACCGCCACTTCCGCCTCGCGCACAGCCGTATGAGCCAATAACGACACGCCGTTTAAGTCGCCGCAAGCATACACGCCCGCTACCGAGGTTTGCAGATGCTCGTCAACCTGTACCAAACCGCGCGCTGTGAGTTGCAAGCCGAGATTCTCCAGCCCGAAGCCTTTCATCACAGGGCGTCGGCCGGCACTTACCAATACCTTCTGTACTTCCACATTGCCCTCGCCGTCTGCATTCTTATATAATACACGTGCACCGGTATCGGTCTTTTCAAATCCCGTTACGCAGGTATTCAACAAGAATTTTACGCCTCGCTTGCCGTATTCGGCACGTAACAGAGCAGCCAGTTCGCCATCAATGCCGCCCAATATTTCGCCTGTCATCTCAATTACAGTTACTGCCACGCCCAAGCTGCTGAAGAAAGAAGCGAACTCCATGCCTATCACTCCGCCGCCCACAACGGCAAGCGAAACGGGCAGCTCCTTATTGTCGAGCGCCTCGCGATGCGTCCAATAATCTATTTCTCCAAGTCCCGGAATGGGGGGAATCGCCGTTTCGCTTCCCGTACAGAGAATCATCTTTTCACACTCGTATGTTTCTTCCCCGCAACGAACCGTATGCGGGTCGATAATTTGCGCTTCTCCGGAAACGATTTCTACGTGTTGGGCAGTCAGTTTTGCCTTTACTCCCAACACTAACTTACGCACGACTTTTGTCTTTCTGCTGATTATCTTGCCCAAATCAAACGCAGGCTCGGAAACCGATACCGCATATTTTCCGGCATGGCGCGCCGTGTCGTAAACTTTTGCCGAGTAAAGCAACGTCTTGGTTGGGATGCAACCTTCATTCAGACATACGCCGCCCACACTTTTCTTTTCAAACAAAACCACACTCATCCCGGCTTTTCCGGCTGCTTCTGCTGCCGTATATCCTGCCGGCCCTCCACCAATCACTGCCAGTTGATATTTCATCTTATTATTATTTACGGTTAAACAAAATGCTGCTTATTCTTCTTTTTTATAATCTGCATGGGGATTCCGCTCTCTTGCACAGCGGATAAACTCGTCTACGTCTTTCGGGTCAAAGTTAATAAACCCTTTCGTATAATAGATGGTTACCCTTCCTTTCAGCCATGAACCCTTTTGGCGGACGATGCGCGTTACGCCGTATGCCTTGATGCTTCCGCTGAAACCGCGCTTCAGCCAGATATCGCCGTTTTCTTGAACCAGTATACACGTCATCAGCTCATCGGCAAGCAACAGAACAGGAAGGATGAGCGGCAGCAGATTCCAGTAATTCTCTGTCTGCACCGCCAAAAGAACAATCGCTATAATAAGTATAATCACCCCTAACCAAACTTTAAAGGGGGTACGCCGAATCTTAAATTTTCGTGTCATAATATTGATGTTAAGTTATATATTTACCTTTATCGAGGCGTTTTGTTTCAGTAGTGCTTGTACAAATGCCTCTTGGTTTTGAGGCGAAATTAATATATAATCTTTAAAAGACCGCTTCCGATAAGTAATTTTAAGCCGGTCGAGCGACAACGCCGGTGCCGATTCGGGGAATTTGCTTTTTTCGATGCTGACAATCTGAGCCACATCGATCGATGCCCCTTTCATAAACCGTCCGACTTCTATCACCAGCTTTCCGTCTGCCGTAACCACATACTGCGTATGAATCAACGCTTCGATCAGGAAAATTACAATAACGGCAAAAAGCAGCGTCAGCAGCAGTTCATGAAACCAAAAGCAAACAAACAGGAAGCAAGAGAAAAGGGCGATTATCCCCCAATACCACCATCCTACCTTTGTATGAAACGTTCTCATCTTTATTAATCACTCTAATCCGTTAAAATCCTCGTGAAGATAATAATTTCTCTCCGAAAACAAACGCATCCATGAAAAAAAGATACCCGGCGTTACGTCTAACTTACTTTTTTTGTAGTTTTGTAACATCTTAAACAATACTTACACATGATTAGGAAATTTGATTTTCTCGTTATCGGTTCAGGGATAGCCGGAATGAGTTTTGCCCTGAAAGTGGCACATAAAGGCTCTGTCGCCCTTATCTGTAAAGCAGGGCTGGAAGAGGCTAATACTTACTACGCGCAAGGAGGTATCGCATCGGTGACCAATCTGAAGGTAGATAACTTTGATAAGCATATCCACGACACGATGGTAGCGGGCGACTGGATCAGCGACCCGGCTGCCGTGGAAAAAGTGGTTCGCAACGCTCCGGCACAAATCGAGGAGCTGATAAAATGGGGCGTGAATTTCGACAAGACGGAAAACGGTGAGTTTGACCTCCACAAAGAAGGCGGACACTCTGAATTCCGCATCCTGCACCACAAAGACAATACGGGGGCGGAGATTCAAACCAGCCTGATAGAGGCTGTACGCCAGCACCCTAACATCACCGTTTTCAGCCATTTCTATGCGGTGGAAATAATCACTCAACATCATTTGGGCATCATCGTAACCCGCCATACGCCGGGAATAAAATGTTACGGCGCATACGTGTTAAACGAAGAGACGGGCGAGGTAGATACCTTCCTGTCGAAGGTAACGGTGATGGCTACGGGCGGATGTGAAGCCGTGTACCGCCACACCACCAACCCGCTGGTAGCCACGGGCGACGGTATTGCGATGGTGTACCGCGCAAAGGGTTTGGTGAAAGACATGGAGTTCATTCAGTTCCATCCCACTGCGCTTTACCATCCGGGCGACCGTCCGAGCTTCCTGATTACCGAAGCCATGCGCGGTTACGGAGCCGTGTTGAAGAACTTGGCAGGCGAAGAGTTCATGCAGAAATATGACCCGCGCCTGTCTCTTGCTCCGCGCGACATCGTGGCACGTGCCATCGACAGCGAGATGAAGCAACGGGGCGAAGACCATGTATATCTTGACGTAACGCATAAAGACCCCGAAGAAACCAAAAAGCACTTCCCGAACATCTATAAAAAATGCCTCAGCCTCGGCATCGACATCACGAAAGATTATATCCCCGTGGCTCCCGCTGCCCATTACTTGTGCGGAGGCATCAAGGTAGACTTGGATGGTCAGTCGAGCATCAAGCGGCTGTATGCCATCGGAGAATGTTCATGCACCGGGCTTCACGGCGGAAACCGTCTCGCATCCAACTCGCTCATCGAAGCTGTGGTTTATGCCGACGCTGCCGCCAAACATGCCATGAGCGTACTCGACCGCTATGACTTCAATGAAGACATCCCTGAATGGAACGACGAAGGAACCATCAGCACCGAAGAACGCATCCTGATTACGCAAAGCATGAAAGAGGTGAACCAAATCATGGAAGCCTACGTGGGCATCGTGCGGAGTAACCTGCGCTTGGTGCGTGCATGGAACCGTTTAGACATTCTTTACGAAGAAACCGAACGCCTCTTCAAGCGCGTAAAAGCCTCGCGCGAGATTTGCGAACTGCGTAACATGATTAACGTGGGTTACCTGATAACCCGTCAGGCAATGGAACGCAAAGAAAGCCGCGGACTGCATTACACCATTGATTACCCGCACGCCGCAACAGACAACAAACAAGCATAACACATTATTTCAGTGCATTTTACGCAGCACAAAAGGCATACCGTCAACGCTTCCCGGCAGGTTACGGTATGCCTTTTTCATACACCCTATTCCGCCCGCAAACCTATGTTGTAATTCAATTTTGTAACGAGCTTATTTTAAAGACTTTACACTTTAAGCATAGAATTAAAAAAACGCTACCGTTAGTGTTGACCAACTCTTGCGGTAGAATCAGGTAATTCTATTCGAAAGACCCACCCGTTCTATGGGTAGCGTTTTTTGAGGTATAACGAAAGACTCTAAACGTATTTTTTTAACTCAGACAGTTCTTTATTTCTTTGGGGAAAATTTATCCTTATATTTGTCTGCCGATATGAAACAGTTGCCAGTTTATATCGTCGGAATGCTGTTGATGCTTGTAAGCAGTTGTTACAAGCATCATCCCTATCCTGCCGCCATGCAGCAGGCTGTCTGCCTGATAGACTCCCTGCCCGACAGTGCCCTTGTGTATTTGGAGGCTTACGCAGAAAACATTTCCCAAGAACCGGAAGAGACACAGATGTATTACCACCTGCTGCGGATAAAGGCGAACGACAAACTGTATATAACCCACACGTCCGACAGCCTCATCAACCGCATTGTTGAGTTTTACAAAGCACACGATGACAAGGAACGCCTGACGGAAGCCTATTACTATCAGGGGAGCGTGTACCGCGACCTGCACAATGCGCCGCAAGCCGTTGAGTGTTTCCGCGCCGCAGCGGAAACAGGGCTAAGCTGCCCGGACAAACGAGTGATGAGCGAGATATACGGACAGATAGCTGCCCTTTTCGCCTATCAGGGATTATATAAAGAAAGTTGGGATGCGGCACGTTTGGAATACGCATACGCCGATACCGCTCAAAATTTTCAGGGGATGGCATTTGCCCTCCGCAACATGGCGCGTATCTATCACGTATTCGGCAAACCGGACAGTGCCGCCCTCGCCTACCGGAAAGGGTATGACCTCGCCATACAAAACCATGCGAACCATACGGCGTATTCGATTTTATCGGAATTGGGAGGATTGTATTACGAAGAAAAGCAGTTTGATTCCGCATACAGCATTCTACGACAAGTTTTATCCCATTATTCATTCCCCCAATGCCAATATGCTGATGGGAGGTGTTTATTATGAATTAGGGAAACCGGATTCCGCCGAACATTACATTCGGCAGGTATTCAAATATGGCACCTTACATAATAAAACAAAAGCCTACGAAATATTTGCGAAAATATCGGCATACCGACAAGATTATATCCAAGCATACCAGTATATGCGGAAATATGTAGCATATCAAGACTCCATCGATTTCATAACCAAAACCCAAGAAGTAGCCAAGGTCAATGCGCTTTACGATTACCGAACTACCCAAAAAGAAAACCTGCGGTTAAAAGAAAAGACAACCCGGCAACGCAACCAAATAACCGAACTGCTGTTGCTATTCGCGTTTTTGACGGCAGTCGGAATAATTTTTTATCTGCGGACGAAGAAAAAGCGGAGAACCGTATGGGAACAAACCCAACGATTGATGTTGCTTCAAGAAAACCGTTACTCCCAAGCCCGGAAAACCTTGCAAGCCCACGAACAAAAGATCAAAACGCTGACCGAACAACTCCATTCCGCCACGTTGAGAAACGATGAATTGGAACGTACGCGGGCAGAAGCACAAAAAATCGCGTTGGAAGCGGAGAGCAAGCAACTCCACCAATCCATTGAAGAACAAAAATCACAGATCTTATACTTTGAGCAGTCGGAAATTTATTTGAAATTCCACCGTGCCACAAACAGCCGCGACCTGAGCGAAGAAGACTGGGCCGCATTGCAAGCCGAAATAGATTCCGTCTATTCCCAATTTACCCACCGGTTATTGGTACTTTATCCCCGGTTATCCCCCGTAGAAATCCGTATCTGTTACCTGATAAAGATAGGTATTCCGGTGTCACGGATAGCCGGTTTACTTAACCGTTCCGTTCCCGCCATCACTGCCGCCCGCACACGCATGTATAAAAAACTCACAGGAGAAACCGGAACGGCAGAAAAAACTGACTTATTAATACTTGATTTATAATGCATTATAAAATGTAAACAAAAAGTAAACACGTTTTTTCATGGCTGTTTGAGTGGATTTTCTACTTTTAAGAAAAACTTTATATCTCAAATAGCATTACTATGAATCAATACCGCTTAATCTTCATCCTTTTCATAGGACTCATAACAACCACAGCCTTTGCCCAAAACAAAATATCAGGCAAGCTGTCAGACCATGAAACCCGCGAAGTATTGCCATACGCTACAGTACGCCTACTGCAACAAGATTCAACATTTGTGGCAGGTACGGTAACAGACTCGTTAGGACATTACCGCATAAGCGATATTAAAAATGGGGATTATCTGCTATATTTCAGTACGGTAGGGTACAAACCAAAAGTAATACAGGTATCGGTACGGCAAGACACAAACCTGCCAACAGTGGAAATGGAAAGCGACAATGTAATGTTAGAAGGAGTAACCGTAACTGGAAGTTCTTTTATACAAAAGAAAGACCATTTATTGATTCTGCCAAGCAAAGAACAAGTTAAACACTCGTTTACCGGATACGATTTACTCTATAACTTGATGATACCGGGGCTTACCGTTAACCGAAAAGACAAGACGGTAACCTCAATGACCGGAAAAGCTACTCTATATATTAATGGAATAGAAGCCGATGCAAAAGAAATACAGAGCCTGCAACCTAAAGACATAGAGCGGGTAGAATATTACGTGTTGCCTACCAACGGACAATTTACCGGCGATGCCGCTTCGGTAAACTATATTACAAAAACATATAAAACAGGTGGTTACATCACCATAGACGGATTACAAAATATCGGATACTTGAAAGGCGATTATAACATTGGAGCGAAAGTATCGCACAACAATACTAATTATTCTTTTTGGGCAGGACATACCATGCAACGTTATCAGGGAGTGGAAACCGAAAAAGAGGAATTATTGTCATTTCCCGACCATGTAATCAACCGAAACACAACAAATAACGGAGCAGCATATAAAAATAACCAGCAATATACTCAGTTTAAAGTAAGTAATGACAACGAGAAACGAAACCTATCGGCTTCTTTTGCCGTAGTTCGTGATGAAACGCCTCGCAACAACCACCATGAATTATTAAACTATACCGGGGATAATGCTTACAACACAGAATCGGAGGATAAAAACCGAAGCAAAAGCCTGCGTTCTACCCTCAACCTTACCGGGAACTTTGTGATAAACAAACATCATCAACTAAAATTCCGCCTGAACGGAGGATATACTCAAAACCATTATAAACGGAACTATACGGAAGGAGAGTTACGTTCGGTTTCCGACGTAGATGAAGATTTATACTCTTTCGACGGACAAGTTGCACACTTGTTCCAAATCAGTCCCTCTAACTCGTTATACAGCAGGGTGACTCATTTTCACAACGTAACATCATCTCTTTACAATGGCGATTATCCTTCTTGGCAGCATTTATAGAAAGGAGAAACACTTTTTCAATTCGATTATATGCACCAATTTGGAGAAAAACTAATCATGATGATAAGTCCGGGAGCCTCTTGGCTGAATTACAAGCTGCACGATAACAACCGGGTAGGTTCATGGAATCTACGCATAAATTCTTGGCTTCGCTACATACCCAACTCCAAACAATGGGCAGGCATCGGATTCTCGTACGGGAATAATCAACCAGACATCAGCTACTTGAACACATCGCGCCAAACCGTGGACTCCTATCAAATCAAGCAAGGGAATCCTTTTTTGAGAAATACCACGCTATATAACTGTTTTTTTATGTATGTAGGGCAACTGCACCGGTTGTTCAACATTCAAAGCCGGGCGTGGTATTCAATGAACTGCCACAATGTTTTTACCGACTATTTTATTGAAAATAATAAATTAATCAGCAGTTACCGTTCCGATGATTCTTATAATACCGCCAATGTGGAACTGTCTGTTTCAAGCCGTATCACTCCCCGCTTACAGACAAACATCGGTTTAAAATACAGCTATATGTATGTCCCGGGAAAGTCAGGTTTGTCACAAAATAATTATTCGGCTTCATTCGATATCAACTACTTCATACGTGCATTCTCCATTAATGCGTATGCAAGAAGTACAGAAAGAATATTGGACGAACCAACTTTGGCATTCCGAAAACTTCCTGCTTCGTATGGACTATCCGTGCGTTACAGCAAAAAGAATTGGATGACGGAAATAGGAACAGAAAATCCTTTTACGAAGCATCAGCATTACAGAGAATACGCCAACTACGGAATATATAAATATAACCAATTGGAAACCAGCCGTATTTATCAACAAACGGCTTACATAAAAGTGGCTTATACCTTCGACTTCGGACGTAAAACATCACGCGAACAAAACGATGTAAACCGCAACATTAACAGTGCCATCTTGAAAGTAAATTAATTATCATGAACGAATATAACAGCATCACCATCCATCCTTTATCGGCTTCTACACAAGAGAAGCGTTATTTGCTATCGTGCGAAGGACGATATTATGAAACCAGTTCATCAATCGCGGAATTGCTTGTTGAGCTGCAACAAAACGCTACGCAAGAAGAAGCAGTAAATGCGTATATCCACAAAACAGGAGGCAGATACACTGTGGAACAAATTAAACAAGTTATCAATAAGTTCATTGTCCCGATTCTGTCTGCCCCTAAACAACAGAAGCATACCTTTCTTTACGAAAAAGAATTGTTTCCGGCTACTGCCATCGACCGTTTTTCGGACGCTTTCCGTTTCCTTTTTAACAAAATCGGATCAACGTAAAAACGCCCTCTGTTAGGATGGGGAAACGGGAATTATACGTACGCTATCGATCCCGTTCAAAACCAAGACAGTACACAATCTTTTACTTCTTTTGCTCCCAACATATTCACGGAACTATTGATAGAAAAAGGAATAATCGGCTTCTTGCTCTATTTATTACTTGCCGCAGGAATATGCCAAGCCGTATGGAAACGGCGTAAAGAACAAGAGGCTTGGATTGTACTATGCACGTTATTAGCTGTATTGACAAAAGAAACATCGCAAGCCACCTTATTCTCTACCGGATTTGCAGAAATGATGTGTTTCATCTTACTTGCTTTTTTACAACCAATACCGAAAGATTATATTCAAAAAGAAAAATCGTCTTGTGCTTTTCTCGTTTCACTACTTGCTCTTCTAACTTATATAATCGGAACGACATTAAAAATTGTATCTGCACAAAACGAAGAATGGAGCAAAAAATGTTTTGAGGCATTAGAAAATGATAAATTAGAAAAAGCTGAATATTACATAGAACAAACATCCCATCAGGTTCCCTACCTGATAGAGCGGGGTATATTTTATACAGATTGTTACTGTAAAACCAAAGAATATCATTTTGCAGAGAAAGCAGAACATTTTTTAAGACAAGCCAAAGAACAGATGCCTCAAGACATACAAATAGCTTTCTTACAAGCCTATTTGTGGCTACAATCAGGTAATCTTTCAAAAGCGTATAACACGCTTAAAACATTAACTGAAACTTATCCTAAAAACTCTTTATACCTATGGACATTTGGAAAAATACTCCGACAAACCGGATGCGAAGAAAAAAGTTTGCAAGCTACCGCAGAAGCCATACGATACACCCCACGCTTACTCACCATGCTGTGTATATAAAATGAGCGTGATACGGTGTATGCTAATAAATTAACCCAACGGCTAATTTCCATGAATGTAAATAAAGATTTCACACCAGCCGATTACGCCCGGTATGGTTATATCATGCACAAATTAGGAAAAACAGAACAAGCCATACCTGCCCTGCGTAAAGCGATTACCGAACTTCCAAATCTTGTTACTCCGTGGGGCTTATTGCAAGAAAAGAAAAAATACCGTCTGTTGTTATTAGGAGCATTCCAAACAAATGATGCCGCATCTAATCCAATACCTGAAATCTCGAAAATGACTGAACATCAGTTATTATATTCGGCATATAAAGCAAAATTTGAAGGGTGGTACGGTTGCGAATTAAAAGGTCACTTCTAAACAATAAATTTTAACCTGTCTAAACAGCTACATCAGGCTGTTTAGGCAGGCTAAAATTTATAGAGAATCTGTTAATTCTCCGCAAAAGACTACTAAACTTTCCACGAGGAAAGTTAAAGAACAAATCAGTGTGTTGTTTATCCTAATTTTTATTTTTCCACAATCGATGTCAGCGGGTATTTATTCCCCTTGATGTCGGTAAGGAATGCTTTGGCAGAACCGAAGTTGAGGTACATGTCAAGACGGACAGGTAGGTGATTGCGGTCGTCGGTTATATAAAACGTTATGACTTCTTTTTCTTTACCTTTCGCATCGTATTCTACCAGTGAGAATACCAAACAGCGGTAAGTTACTCCGTTTTCTGCCGTGTAGTTTTCTTTGCGGCGGAATATCAGGGTTTGTTTCTCTACCGCCCGTCCGGTTGCCATTGAGAACAGAATCTTTTGTCCGGGTTTGTAATCGGTTGGGTCGTAAGAACGTGCCTGAAGCAGGATACTCAACATATCGTACACGCAAACGGGCATTTCATCGTGACGCTTGTCGGTTTTCCCGCGCAGTGTACGCTGCTGGTCGACTATACATTTACCGTTTTTATAGCTGAAACGCACCTCGTCAACCGTATAACGCTTGCCTTCTTCAGCTCCCTTCCGGAAATAAACCGGAATAAGATCTTCGGTGGTGATACAAGTCAGCGTATCGCGCATCTTGAAGAAGAAATCTATTTTCTTGTTGGTGTACGACTCCAAATCTGTCTGCAAGCAAGGTTTGCCCTCGAACGTAGAGTTATTGACAGTCATTTTTGCCCATCCTGCATTAATCCAAATGAACTTCCAGTTGAATTTCAATTCGTAAGAGAGGGATTCTCCGGGCTTGATGGCATCGTTTACCGCGCCACACTGGGCCTTAACCATGCATATACTCCCTATCAGGAGGACTATGCAGAAAATTACTTTCTTCATCATTGTGTTCTTCCTAATTTACGGGCACGCTCTTTATTGCGGTCCTTGATTTTTTTAACTTCGTCAGGTTTCTGTTTCTTTATTTCGTCTAACTTCTGCTTATCAACCGGAGTGGCATGGATGTCCCATGTTTCTTCAAACTCGAAGTTTGCTTTCATTTCCCAAACTTTCGGGAAATAGAAAACCTCCTCCGCTTGTTTTTTCTCGGCATAGTTACCCGTATCCCATACTCCGTTTCCGTTTTCATCGTTAATGAGACGAATGTAGTACTTCGTGCTGGGCTGCAAGAAATAAAAGTCGCAAGTATTCTTGTCTGTTACCGTTTGTTGGCGCACTACGCCGTCACTACTGTTCAACAGCTGTACGATGGCGCGGGGCGAAGCTCCTATGATATTTAAATATAACGTTCCGTAATCTTCCAATGTTTTAACTTTCAGCGTATTCTCTACTTTATTGGTGTAAAGCCCGTATATCCCCTGAATACCCAGCGAGTCTATCTTCAACTGATACTCTTTACCCGGCTGCCAGTTGGCAAGGATTTGGTATTGCCTCGGAGCAACGGAGTCTGCCATGAAAATAAACGGAATATCCTGCCACAAACTGTCTACCATCATTGCTACATGAATAGCCGAAGTATCAATACGGGCTACCGGCTCGTCGAATTTAAGGACTATATTGCGATTGATGTCTAACTCCGACGGCGCATCGACGTTCATCGTCAGGAATTTGGTTTCAACCCGTAACGTATCTCCTTTCTTTTCACGCTTCTTACGTTCCTTCTCTTCTTTCTTCCGAGCCTCTTCCGCCAAAGCCATACGCCGCTCCTTCCCTATCTTGTTCACCATGCGCAGGGTATCGGTTTTCGGAACCAATTGCCCTAACGTATCGGTTGCCAAATAATCTAACTGGATGGTCAGCGTATCGCGTTCGCAGAGCGTGGTATCTTTAATCCAATAATGAATCGTGTCGTTACGCAGATTAGACTCTACGACAAACGCATTTTCAGAATCGAAATCCAATCCGCGCAAAGTAGGAAGCGTATCAGACTTTGCACTAAAATACAGTGAGAAGCGATTCAGTTGCGCCCGTTCGCTTTTCATCAGATACTGAAGCGGATTTTCTTCTTTAAACGAGCGTAAAACCAAGTTATCGGGTAAGAAACGGGTGTAGTTCACTTCGTAAATCGTATCATAAGCTAAGGTATCGACTTCGTTCCATATCGTATCGTAGCGGACAGCTCCCGTCATGCTTGGCACGACCAATGAATCCAGATAAGCGATGGCCTCGGTTTTTGAGTCGAACAAATAGTTCTGATTACCGTCCATCAAAGCATAAATGCGGTAGGTTCCGGGAGATACTCCCCGGATGGTAAAATGCCCGCGACTGTCTGTACGCGAAATGCGGTCGAACGGCAATGTGGTAAACGCCGTATCATTCAGATTTTTATGTAATCCTACCTGAATACCTTTCACCGGCTCAAGGTCGGCAGCATTCAGCACCGTCCCCGAAACCTCCATCGTATCAATGGTTTCGCCCGTTGAAAATGCATAAGCGAAGTTTCCCATCGGATTATCTTCGTTATTATCTACTATGGCATCTCCAAAATCAATGGTATAAGTTGTATTTTCTCTCAGTGTATCGAAGAACTCAACCAAAACACGCCGTCCACTCACCTTTACCTCTGGAGCTTCGTTTTGAGGCGGAGAAATGATAACCTTTTCAGAGGCTTTGTCTAACTTGATATACTCATCAAACTCAATGCTGATTTTCTTTCGCTTATTATTGGTTGCATTCGGCTCCGGAGTGGCACGAATGAACTTGGGGGGAGTTTCATCATAAGGGCCACCGTCGGGAGTACCTGTACTGGCGCAAGCATAAAAGCCGATAATCACCAACAAAAAAGCTATGTATTTAGGTATAGGACGCATGTATCAATAATATATTATTAATTCAAACCACTTTTTCAGCGTTTTGTTTTATTCAACTTCAGCATTTCTTCTATTGTTTCACGAGTATTACTCAAACGGGGCACTTTATGCTGGCCGCCCAACTTGCCTTTTTGTTTCAACCAGTCGTGAAACAAATTCGGACGGGCTACGATGATCTCCAATTTTTGCAACGTAATGTCTTTATGGCGTTTGGCTTCGTAATCTGAGTTGATTTCCTGCAATGCCTTATCCAACGTATCGCGGAACTTATCAAGCGAGTCGGGCATCACGCTAAATTCGATCAGCCACTGGTGACGGCATTTCGCATCGGCATCCATAAACACCGGAGCAGCGGAATACTCCAACACCTGCGCACCGGTTTCCGCACAAGCGCGTTCTAATCCTTTTTCCGCATTATCTACCATCAGCTCTTCGCCGAAAGCGTTGATAAAATGCTTCGTACGTCCGGTAATAACAAATTTATAGGGATTTTTTTGAGTAAACTTCACCGTATCGCCAAGAATATAACGCCACAAACCACACGAGGTACTGATAACCACTGCATAGTTCTTTCCAACTTCAATGCCTGTCAGCGGAACGATACGAGGATTCGGATTATCAATTTCTTCCAGCGGAATAAATTCATAAAACACATCGTAATCTATCATCAGCAACATGGCAGGGTCATGCAAATCGCTTTGCAGGCCGAAGAAACCTTCGCTGGCATTATACGTTTCCATGTAATGCATCTTATCCGACGGAATCAATGCTTTATACTGTTCACGATATGGAGTAAAACATACGCCCCCGTGGAAAAAGACTTCCAAGTTGGGCCAAACCTCATTCAGATATTTCGCTCCTGTTTTCTCTAAAATACGTTTGATAACAGCCAGCATCCACGAAGGGACTCCCGACAGGTTGGTAACATTTTCGTGGATGGTTGTTTCGGCGATGCGCTCCACCTTTTCTTCAAACTCACTTAACAAAGCGATTTCTTTACTGGGAACGCGGATGAAATTAACCAGCGGATTGATATTTTGAATCAAGATGGCAGACAAGTCGCCCACCAAGCTATCTTTCACATTGTAATTCGGGCTGTGACTACCTCCCAGAATCAACCCTTTCCCTGAGAAAAAACGACTCTCCGGGTTCTGTTGCAAATAAAGAGCTACAGCATCCACCCCTCCTTGATAATGAAGATGATGCAGTCCGTCCTTACTTACAGGTATAAACTTGCTTTTGTCGTTCGTAGTTCCGGAAGACTTGGCATACCATACCACTTTACCCGGCCAAAGCACATCTTCTTCACCATGACGCATACGGTCAACATACCCTTTTACGTCTTCGTACGTTTGAATAGGGACCCGTTGAAAATCAGCGTAGGTCTTTATTTCACTATAATCATATTTCTTTCCCCATTCCGTAGAAGAGGCTGTTTGTATCAGTTTTCGGAATACTCGGTCTTGTATAGCTTCTGCCTCGTTAGCATAACGCGCTATTGCCTGCTGTCTTGGTCCGAATACTTTTCCTATTAACTTTGTAGAATTCATCAGTTACTCTATTTCAATTCCTTAGTCTGCAAAGGTAGATTTTTTTCTACATAAATAAGGAACGCTTTGTATTATTTTTTCCTTTGATATGACAATTATACAGTTTTTTCTTACCTTTACATCACAAAGCAAATACAGAAATTATGAAGATAGGAATCTTGACTTCGGGAGGAGACTGTCCGGGAATCAATGCAACGATACGCGGCGTCTGCAAAACAGCTATCAACTATTACGGAATGGAAGTATATGGTATTCATAGCGGTTTTCGTGGCTTATTGGATAATGATGTCATTCCGTTAACTGAAAGTTCTTTAACCGGACTGCTCAATATGGGTGGAACCATTTTGGGAACTTCCAGAGAGAAACCTTTCAGAAGACGGGGAAACGTAGCCATGTCGGAAGACAAGCCTGCCATGCTGCTGAATACCATTCATGAACGCGGATTGGATTGCATTGTTTGCATCGGCGGAAACGGTACGTTAAAAACGGCTGCCAAACTGCAAGAAGCGGGAGTCAACGTGGTATCTATCCCCAAAACGATTGATAACGATGTATGGGGCACAGATATTTCTTTCGGATTCGACTCGGCTGTTTCTATTGCTACCGATGCCATCGACCGTCTTCACTCTACTGCCAGTTCACACCAGCGCGTCATGGTAATTGAAGTGATGGGACATAAAGCCGGATGGATTGCGCTTTATTCCGGTATGGCGGGAGGCGGAGATATTATCCTACTTCCTGAGATTCCTTTCGATATGCACCGAATCGGAGACACAATTATCAACCGATTGAAAAAAGGGAAACCTTACTCTATCGTTGTCGTAGCCGAGGGGATTCCTACGCGTGACGGAAAAAAAGCTGCCCAATTTATTGCCGAAGAAATAGAATACGAAACCGGCTTTGAAACACGCGAAACGGTTTTGGGGTATATTCAAAGGGGAGGAAGCCCTACGGCTTTCGACCGTAACCTTGCTACCCGGATGGGAGGACATGCAACCGAACTGATAGCGCAAGGCCAGTTCGGACGTATGGTGGCACTGCAAGGTGATGTCATCGGCTCTATTCCGTTACAAGAGACTGCCGGAAAATTAAAATTAGTCACAGAAAACCACGACCTCATCATACAAGGCCGCCGTATGGGGGTTTGCTTCGGATAAAGATACTTAAACAAACCAACCGTAATGAAGATAAGAAACATAGACTTAGGAAATCAACCCGTTTTATTGGCTCCGATGGAAGACGTAACCGACCCGGCTTTCCGTTTGTTATGCAAAGAGTTTGGAGCCGACATGGTATACACTGAATTTGTATCGAGCGATGCCTTGATACGGTCGGTAGGAAAAACTTTACTTAAACTAAACATCAGCGAAAAAGAACGTCCCGTGGCGATTCAAATCTACGGAAAAGATACTGATACGATGGTCGAAGCTGCCCGCATTGTGGAACAAGCGCAGCCGGATATACTTGATTTGAATTTCGGTTGTCCGGTAAAACGGGTGGCAGGAAAGGGAGCGGGTTCAGGCATGTTGCAGAATGTCCCGAAGATGTTGGAAATCACCCGCGCCGTGGTTGATGCCGTTAAGATTCCCGTTACCGTAAAAACCCGTCTGGGATGGGATGCCGAACACAAAATCATCGTCGAACTTGCCGAACAGTTGCAGGACTGCGGTATCGAGGCACTGACCATTCACGGACGTACCCGCGCACAGATGTATACGGGAGAAGCCGACTGGACTCTGATAGGTGAAGTAAAAAAGAATCCGCGTATGCGTATCCCGATTATCGGTAACGGAGACATAACCACACCTCAACGCGCCAAAGAGTGTTTCGAACGTTACGGAGTGGATGCTATCATGATAGGACGTGCCAGCTTTGGCAGACCGTGGATATTCAAAGAGGTAAAACATTATCTGGCAACAGGTGAAGAATTACCGCCGTTGGGCTTTAAGTGGAAAATGGATGTGCTTCGCCGCGAGGTAGCAGACAGCGTTAGCCTGTTAGACGAACGCCGGGGGATTCTCCACGTACGCCGACATCTGGCAGCTTCCCCGCTGTTTAAGGGGATTCCTAATTTCAGAGACACACGCATCGCCATGCTTCGCGCCGAGACATTGGAAGAACTGTATGCGATATTGGATTCTATTGAAAAGCGATTCGAAAGCGAATAACTTTTCAACAGAACCCCACTTTTTATTCTTTCACCCGTATCAACAGATTCGACAGAATGGCTGTCAGCCCGCCTGTTGTGATACCCGAAGAAAAGATGTTACGAACCGTATCGGGTAATTGACTCAGAATTTCCGGTACGAGTTCGACACTCAGTCCGAAAGAAAAACTCAAAGCCATCACCAATGTAGCCTTACGGTCTATCTTTTGGGCGGCAATAATGCGGATACCTGCCGCAGCCACGGTTCCGAACATCAGTAGAGTGGCGCCTCCCAATACAGGTTCGGGCATGAGTGAAAACACAAGTCCCACTGCCGGAAACAGTCCCAACAGAATCAGGAATCCTGCAATGAAATAACCCACATAACGACTCGCCACACCGGTAAGCTGAATCATTCCGTTATTTTGTGCAAAGATGGAGTTGGGGAATGAGTTGAAGATACCTGCCAACATTGAATTAAATCCATCTGCCAAGATACCGCCCGAAGCCCGTTTCACAAATTTTTCTCCCGTTATCGGTTCTCCGGAAATAAGTGAGTTGGCTGTAATGTCGCCATACGCTTCTATCGCCGTTATCAGATAAACCAGTGCAAGTCCGATGATAGCCGATATGTCGAACGAGATTCCGTAACGGAAGGGAATAGGGATATTCACTCCCCCAAAGTTTTGAACAGACGAAAAATCAACCATGCCCAATGCCCATGCCGCCACGTAACCTATCACCAGCCCTATTACGATGGAACTCATACGCAAGTAGCGGTTTGAGCTGCGGTTAAAGAAGATAATCAACACCAATACCAAAGCCGCCAGTCCCACGTGCTCCAAAGCGCCGAATGTGCCGTCTGCTTTCGCTACTTCACCGCCACCGCAAGCCGAAATGCCCACTTTTATCAGACTCATGCCGATAAGTGTCACCACAATTCCCGAAACTAACGGGGTTATTACCTTACGTGTATATTTCAGTATCCTACTGATAAGCATTTCTACCGATGAAGCTACGATACACGCACCGAATATCGTACTCAATCCTCCGGTAACGCCTGCCGTAATAATAGGCCCGATGAAAGAAAAACTGGTTCCCTGAATACAGAGTAGTCCGCACCCCACCGGTCCGATGCGCCGACATTGAATAAATGTTGAAATACCCGATGCAAACAATGCCATCGACACCAGAAACCCCGTCGTTTCCAAATCGAGCTTCAATGCTCCGGCGATAATCAGCGGAGGCGTGATAATTGCAACGAAGATAGCAAGCAGATGTTGGAGTGCAGCAAAAACCGTATCTTTCAAAGGAGGACGGTCATTCAACCCATAGATAAGTCCGGCTTTCTGAGCCGAATCCTGTTGTGTTTCTTTTTCCATGAACCGGAGATTTACTCTTTTATCTTAATCTGACAGTTATCCAAACTCTCGATTATTGCCAATGACTCGACATGAATGCCTTGCTCGCGCAGGTAATCGCCACCGTGCTGAAATGATTTTTCAATCAAAAAGCCCATGCCTACCAGCTCTGCTCCTGCCTTCCGAACCAAGTCGATAATGCCTTTTGCCGCATTGCCGTTGGCAAGGAAGTCGTCGATAAACAACACACGGTCGCCCGGACAAAGGTAATCCTTGCTTACACACACATCATACGTGCGGTCTTTCGTAAACGAGTAAACCGTAGTAGTCAGCATGTTTTCCATCGTACTCGGCTTTTTCTTCTTGGCAAATACCACGGGAAGTTCCAACAAATATCCTACCATGATGGCAGGTGCGATACCGCTCGCCTCAATGGTCATCACCTTGTTAATCTTCGTACTGGCAAAACGCCGTACAAATTCCACTGCCATCGATTTCATCAGAATCGGATCCATTTGGTGATTGATAAAACTGTCTACCTTGAGAATGCCTCCCTCAAAACATTTCCCGTCGCGCATGATGCGTTCTTTCAGAGCTTTCATATTCCTGAATAAATTGTATTAAGATGTGTATTATTTAAGGTTTGCAAAGGTACAAGTTTTTGCGCAAAAACAGGAATAATCGAAAACAAAAGACACAGAAATACAGCCAACTGCTTTATATCAAGCAAATGCCGCTTTCTGTGTCTTCCTTCTTTTACTTATTCTGCGGGATTTTCTTCAACAGAAATATCGGGTAATGTCTCTACATCCCATCCTTCTATCGTATTTCCAACCACAGTCAAGCCTTCTTTCGATAGTTTTAATGTATAATTATAAAACTTGCCCGAATCGAATGTCGTACCCATCTGGTCGGTCGAAGCTGTATACGAAATTCCATCACGCTGATAAGCAATCGAAAAGTGCAAATTCTCCTTTAGCTTTAAGGGGTTGAACAATGCCAAAACCCGATATCCTGTTTCCGCTTCTACTGTCTGTGGCTCCTCATAACTGAACGTCAGTGAATTGCCCGAATTTTCTTCGATTACCAAAACAGTATCCTTTTCAGAAGTAGCTCCGAACTGATAGCTGCATTTACTAAACAAATCTTTTCCTTCAAATTTTATTTCGTTCATTGATACGTTTTCCGATTCCTTGTCTTTTTTTATCGTCACCGAAACCAACGCATAGACATGTTTAAAAGCTGATTGTCCGGTAAAAGAGACCACTCCGTCATTTGTCTCGTACGAAGCAGTACAGCGGGCTACGAGAAAATCTTGTTTCCCCATGCCGGAAAGCGTGCCCGACTGTTTGCTTAAATCCGTCATTTCAACTGCCGTCCGGGAAACTGTCGCATCCGAATAAGGATAATAAGCACAAAAAGTGTACTCATTTACTTTATCTTTCCATTGCAGGTTCTGTTCCGTTTGCCATTCTCCACTTTCCAATGTCCATTTTGCCTGATTCTCTTCTTCGGGCATAAAAAAGCCGATGTTATCGCCTTCCTGAAACGTGGAAGTCCCCCCTTCTTCGGTACTTGTACGTGATGCAACATGGTTGCTCCACACCGATGCCCGTAACCTTAACTGTAATGCCTCATCAGAATGTTCTGCTAAAAACTCGTTTTGCTGACACGAAGTCAGTAAGGAAATGCCCCAACAACAAATCCCGATAAATTCACGTTTTTTCATAAATACTATTCTTTTTATAAATGTAAGAAACCATTCTCATTTGTATGACAATAACGTTACATCCTGTTCATTGTATACCACATTTTAGCAGAAAAGCCCGTGCGTATCTTGTTTTTTCCTTATTTTTGTAAGCACATTTAAAGATTAAAAACAACTGTTATCTATGAGAAAATTTTCGCTTTTAATTGCCTTTACGCTTTTGTCTTTTTATTCGACATACGCACAACAGGCAAAATATGTATTTTATTTCATCGGTGACGGCATGGGCGTCAACCAAGTTTTGGGAACCGAACTTTACCGCGGGGAACTGGAAGGAAAAATCGGTATCGTACCCCTGTCGTTTCCCCAGTTTCCGCAGGCTACCGTAGCCACTACCTTTTCTGCCACCAACGGAGTGACTGACTCTGCTGCTGCCGGAACGGCACTTGCCACCGGAAACAAGACCAAAAACGGGGCTATCGGCGTATTGAAAGACTTGGAGACACCTGTAAACAGCGTAGCTGTATGGGCAAAAGAAAGCGGAAAGCGTGTGGGCATCGCCACCAGCGTGAGTGTAGACCATGCTACTCCGGCTGCCTTTTATGCACATGAGGCCGGACGCGGAAGCTATTACGAGATAGGGAAAGACCTGTATACAACGGGATTTGACTTTTATGCCGGTTCTGATTTCCTTGACCCGGACAACGGCGGAAAGGCTGGCTCTGAAAACCTGTACAGCATGGCGGAACGGAACGGTTACACCATCGCACGCGGTTATAAAGAGTATCTGAAAAAGAGTAAGAAAGCGGATAAGATGATTCTTTTCCAAACGGAGGAGGCATCGAAAGCTGACCGCACCGCCATCCCTTACGCCATCGACCGCAAGAAAACCGACCTGAGCTTGCAGGACATTACGCGCTCGGCAATCAATTTCCTGAGCAAAGATGCCACAAAAGGTTTCTTCTTAATGGTGGAAGGCGGGAAAATAGACTGGGCTTGTCACAGCAACGATGCGGCTACGGTATTCCATGAAGTAACCGACTTCGACAACGCCATCAAGGTGGCTTACGAGTTTTATTCGCAACACCCGGACGAAACGCTGATTGTAATTACCGCCGACCATGAAACGGGTGGACTGGTACTGGGCACAGGTGCGTATGAACTGAACCTTCAGGTGCTGAAAAACCAGAAGGTGAGCGAAAACGGATTTACCAGAATCGTAAACCAACTGCGTGCCAAGACCAACAATCAAGTAACGTGGGAACAAATACAGCAAGCCCTAAAAGACAACTTCGGTTTCTGGGACAAGGTGAAACTTTCGGAAAAGCAGGAAGCGCGCCTGAAGGACATCTATGAAAAGAGTCTGAAAAACCAGCAAGTTAAGATGGAAAAGAGCGAATACGCCCAAGATGAACCGATAGCGGCAGAAGCAAAACGCATCCTTGACGAAATAGCCCTCGTTGGATGGACCAGCGGCGGACATTCGGCAGGATATGTTCCGGTATTCGCCATCGGAGCAGGCTCTGATTTGTTCCGCGGACGCATCGACAATACAGAAATTCCTACCAAGATTGCGAAGGCTGCGGGATATATTGCACATCAATAATAATATTACTCTCGAAAATCCCCCTTCTCAACTATAAAAAGGCATGTAAAATGTTAGGAAACCCATTTCACATGCCTTTTTTATATCTTTCTTGCCCTTTCACTTTCTCCCTTTTTTGAGGCTAAAACTCTATTCGAAGAACGAGGCAACGTATGGGTAGAACCAAGTAACTCTACCGCATGGATGAAGCAACACTAATGGTAGCGCTTTACAAGACAAAAGGACGCATGATTTTTCAGAATTAACTTTCTTATATCCTTTAATTTAATAATAACTACAACTTTTCTATGGTTTTTTAAAAGTTTTTCGCATTTTTGCAAACGGATTAAGGTAACTCTTATCCATACATATTAAGACATTAAGAAGCGTTATGCTCATCTTGTAGAACGGAAACCTGAGAAATTTCTGAATTGTGTACAAGGATAGCATAGTGGTTCTCACGCTATAGCGTGGGCTGCTATTACTATATCTGTACACAGGGTTTTCTCAGGACCTCCGAACTAAGACGTAGATTGCAGTGCCACGCTTCGTGCATTATATAAACAGGCATCAAATCAATAAACACATATTATATGAATTTCAAACAGTATTTTTATTTATTTGCCGTAATTGTATTTTCGTTTTCATCATGCAGCGAAGATGAAAATTTAGAAAACAGTCCTGAATCTAAAATCTACAACATTGCAGGAAAAGTAGAAAAAGGACCATTTATCGGTGGTTCCACTATCACTATTCAACCGATGAATGAAAATCTACAAGTTGTAGGTCATGTGTACTCTTCTACCATTCAAGACAATTTAGGAAATTTCTCATTTGGTTCTAAATCATTTGAAGCCCCTTATGCAGAACTAATTGCCAATGGCTATTTTTTCAATGAAACTAATGGTCAATTATCATCCAGCACATTAAACCTACATACCTTAGTAGATTTATCTGATGACACAACAGTAAATATCAATCTTTTTACCCACTTAAAATATCAGAGAATACAAAAACTTATTGCAGACGGTATGGAATTTAAAGAAGCAAACAAACAAGCTCAACAAGAACTGTTTACTGCTTTCGGATTACAAAAGTATGTAGAAAAAGATGCCTCCACAATTTCCATAGCAGACGGTACAGACGAATCCGCTGCACTTATTGCCATATCTTCACTTCTACTCATTAACAGAGACGAAGCTGCTTTTACCGAATATTTAGCACAATTAAGCAAAGAATTTGGTGACAAAGGTTTCTTTGAAGAAAATACAAAACAACAAATTAATGAAGATAAACAAGCTATACTCTATCGGCTTTCTTCAATAAAAGATTACCTTATAGGACATTACAAAAAGTATGGATTAGAAATAGAAGTAAAAGAATTAGTACGTTATTTAGACTGGGATAATGATGGAACAGCCGGAAATGAAACATTACAAGAAGGACAAGAAGTTAAATTGGAAAAAACAGAACTTAATGTCCCCAACGAAGGAGGAACGTATACGATCGGTATATCTTCACCTATTCCTGTTTATCTAAATGAAATCACAACAGAGAACGCTTTTACAAATAACATTTACGAGAATATAGAAAACACCGATATTTCAATAGAAAAAAGTTTAAACGAAGATAAACTAATTCTGATAATATCTCCCTTACAATCCAAAACAGCCAAATCAACAACCATACAAATATGCGATTGCTTAGACAATGTTTTAGGTGAAATAAAAATTATACAAGAAGGAAATAAAAACGCTTCTATCCCCAAGTTAGGAGAAACAGGGAAGCAACTAGTTACAGAGTTTACTTCAAATATCGCACAAGGATTTGCAGAACTAAATCTTATAGAACAATATTACCACTATAATGTAGAAACTGATTTGGTAAACCAATATATTAATGTGTCTAATAATACTATCGAAAATATATGGAACAACTTCTATAGAGCTAACTATATCATTATGAGATTTAAAGATGCAGAGGCTGAACAACTTAATGTATATCAAGATTATTTCAATGTATTCAGTGCCATGCAGTATTATAATATGATAGTAGCGTGGGGAGATGTTCCATACATTAATTTTACTCCTGATATGGGTAATTATTATATAGGCAGAACTCCGCAAAATGAAATTTTCACTGACTTAAAAAACAATTTGGAAAAAGCTATTGATTATCTTGAGGAGAAAAGAAATGAATCACTCAAGACAGATGCCAATGACTTTTTCTTCTTATCAAAAGACGTAGCTCGAATTCTGCTTGCTAATATTTACATGTATCAGGGTGAATATAACCAAGCTGAACTATTATTGAAACAAGTCATTGATAATGGTTTCTATCAATTAGATGCTTCCAATTACAATAGCGAAGAAACAATAACAGATTTGTTCAATAATGGAAGCAGTAAAGAAACAATATTCGCGACTCATACAGATATAATAACCCGTAGAGATGTATCAATCCATACTCCACAAGTTGTTCCCTTAATGACTTACACTGATGTTATATTGTCTTACGCAGAATGTTTGTACAAGGCAGGTAAAACCTCCGAAGCAGAACAACAACTAAATAAAGTGACTACTGCTAAAAACATAAATATATCTGGGAATGATGTTTTAGAGGAGATAAAAGAAGCAAGATTACAATTAATGCTTTATACCAATACAAACTTTGCCTTTATGAAAAGAAACAATTTTGCTAAGGATACGTACGGTATTGATGATTATAAATTGTTATTGCCAATACCACAAAGTGAACTTAACAACAACCCCTCAATAGAACAAAATCCCGGATACTAAAAAACAGAAAGTCTCATCACTCATTAGGTGGTGGGACTTCTCTTTTTTTCTTGTTTATAGAACTAATAGTACAGCCATCCTATCAGCTCCATTCAATAAAACATCACTCAAACGACAAATAAGGAGACAAACGCCGGAGATCTTCCTCTGAAAACTCTTCGAACAGTGAGAGGCGCGACAGACTTTTTATCTTTCCACGCTTGCGGCGATACTCCACAATGGCTTTGGCCTTATAAAAATTCATGTAGGGGTGGGCACGCAACCGGTCTAAATTGTCGCGGTTTACGCTCAACCGACGCAGGGAGTCGGATTCTATTTTGAACCATTTGTTCAATTCTTCTCCCACGTGGGGAACTTCTTGCAGTTGGGCAACGCTATAAAAACCTCCCAAACGATTCCGGTAGGCGACAATCATGCGAGCCAGTCCGCTGCCGATGCCGGGAATGCGTTTCAGTTCGGCCGTATCAGCTGCATTCAAGTCTATTACCGTTCCTTCGGGGTATTTGTAAGAAACACGGGGAATAATGGAATCTTTTTTTACGGAAGCGCGATGTAAAGCGGTGTCATACTTCGGTTGCTGTTTCGGGATGCGGATATAAGGATATAGCTCTTCATATTGCGCCTCGCTTAATCCATAGATACGTGCAAACGATTCGGGGGTACGAAACTGTCCGCCTTTCGAGCGGTATTTCAGTACGTTACGGGTGGCAAAGGCGGACAAACCCAACCGACGTAAGGTTACGGAATCGGCTGTATTGGGATCGAACGGGGATAAAACAACCGGAATTTGTTCGGCAGCAGCGTCATTGCGCAACTCACGGCGGGGATAGTTCCGGTGTTTTCTTGCTTTTACGTCGGCAATAAATGAATCTACCGCCGGACTTTTCTTAGCTTCCGGGGCAGATTCTTGGCTGCTCCACCGTCCTGCGCCTACGTAAAAGCCCAAGAAAAATACAGCCAAAACCAGCAGAAACAAAATGACACGCCGCTCTGACTTGGAGTAATAAAAAAAGTCTTTCCACATGCAGCCGTTATCCTAACAACCCTAATTCGTTGACAAATATCAGAACAATGCCGATGGGGGCAACAAATTTCAGTATCAGAATATATAGCGGATAATAAGACGACTTGAGAGTACCGTAGTTGGTTGCTTCGCCGCGTACAATCTTGCGGTCGAGCACCCAACCCACAAAAAGAGCCGCAAACATTCCGGAAACGGGAAGCATGATTTTTGCCGTCAAATAATCAAGCGCATCAAAGACGTTCATTCCCGCTATCGTGTATGTGCTCCATTCGCCCAATGCCAGCGATGAAACAACTCCGATAAGCAGGCTGCCCGTTGTCACGAGTGAAGCTGCACGGGTGCGGGTAAATCCGAACTTTTCATGCAGGAAGGCAGTAGAAACTTCATGCAAAGAAATCGTAGAGGTTAAAGCTGCCAGCGCCAACAATACATAAAACGCAACAGAGCATACATAAGACAATATGGGAACTCCGGCAAAAGCCTGCTGGAATACGTTGGGGAGCGTAATGAATATCAGCGAAGGACCTGCATCGGGCTGAATCCCCACAGCAAATGCCGCCGGGAAAATAATCAGTCCGGCCAATACTGCCACACAGGTATCTATTACTCCTACACTCATAGCCGTATGTCCCAACCGGGTATCTTTTCCGAAGTAAGAAGCGTAGGTAGACAGACAGCCCATGCCCAGACTCAGCGAGAAAAATGCCTGCCCCATTGCACCTAAAAATACGTCGGCAGTAACTTTGCTGAAATCGGGTTTCAACAGAAACTCAACTCCTTTCTCTGCGCCCGGCAAGGTAAGCGAACATATTGCCAGCAAAACAACCAGAATAAAAAGCACCGGCATCATGACTTTCGATGACTTTTCAATACCGTCTTTCACACCGCGCACCACAATGAAGTGGGTAGCAAACATAAAGATAAACAGCCAAATGAGCGGACGCAACGGGTCTTGCGAAAAATGCTGGAACATGGTTATAAAATCGTTGGGACTTTTACCGGAGAAACCTAAAGTAGCTGCCTGAAAGATATACTCCAGCGTCCAGCCTGCCACAACGGTATAATATCCCAATATAAGAAAACCGGTCAACACGCCCAAATAACCTACCCATTTCCACGGAGTGCCCGGAGCCAATACGCGATAAGCTCCTCCCGTACTTGCTTTCGAACGGCGTCCGATAGTAAATTCAGCCATCATGATAGGAAGTCCGAAAATAAAAACGCAGCCCAAATAAATGAGGATAAAGGCCGCTCCGCCATGATTTCCCGTCTCATAAGGGAAACGCCAGATATTCCCCAAACCTACCGCAGAACCTGCCGCAGCCAGAATAGCACCTATCTTACTTCCGAAACTAACTCGCTCGTGATGATGTTGTTGCATAATGTACTTTGTCTTTTTGATGATAATTAGAACCAAAATCGGGTACAAAAGTACAAAAAACTTCGTATTTTTGCAGCAAATATAAAGAATTTAAACATGATAGCTTATATTAAACGTTATCCCTTATCACTGATTGTCATCGCGATTATCTGGTATCTTTCTTTTTTCACTCCTCCGGAAACCGAGTTAAACGAAATTCCTTATATCGACAAGATGGTTCATGTATGCATGTATGGGGGATTGTCTGTCACGCTATGGATAGAGTATCTGTTCCGCCACTGCTCATTGATGCTCAAACGCTTAATTACGGGAGCTGTCGTATGTCCGATACTGATGAGCGGGTGCATCGAAGTCCTGCAAGCCACCTGCACCGAAACCCGCAGTGGCGACTGGATGGACTTTGCAGCAAACTGTACGGGGGTTATCCTCGCTTCGGTTTTAGGTTACTATATTTGCAGGCCGGTAATATGGAAGTATAAAAAATAAAGCCTGCCAATGAAAAACGCAGTTTCATAATGGCAGGCTTAATACCCTTACTTTGGGTTACTGAAATCACCTAATCATCAGTCTGAAATTCTACCGCATGTGTCAGTCAAAACATGCGGATGTTTTACCCAACACTAACGCATGAATCTATCAACGCATCCGCTTGTGTTTTTGGAAGGATTTTCAACGGAAATCTTTCAATTCTTCCTGCAATTTTTGGCGTGTAAAGTAAATGCGACTCTTTACCGTACCTAAAGGAAGCCCCAATTTGTCGGCTATCTCACGGTATTTGAATCCCGATACATACATGGAGAAAGGAAGACGATACTCTTTAGGCAAAGCATTAACGATGCGATGCATTTCTTTCAAATCGTATGAGCTGTCGGTCGACTCGCCTTCAATATCCAGTCCTTGATTCAAATAATACTGATTCTCGGTATGGTCTACATAAGTCTGGTCACGCAGTACCTTACGGTAATTGTTGATAAATATATTCCTCATGATAGTATACATCCACCCTTTGAAATTGGTTTCTGCCGTATACTTTTCTTCGTTATCTAAAGCCTTCAATGATGTTTCTTGAAGAAGGTCGTTCGCATCCTCTTGGTTTGACGTAAGTTTATACGCAAAGTGAAGTAGTTCTGTCTGTACGCTCAATAAATTCTGAGCAAATGATGCAGTTCTCATCTGTATGTTTTTTGAGATTAATATTCGTTTTATTTTTATCGTTTCGATATCGCAATATTAACCCAAAAAAGAAGAGACCACTTCCCAATAACCGTTATCTGATGGGGTACAAACTATCAGATAACAGTTTTCACCCCCTATTCGGATAGTTTACAGGGGGTATTCTGACTGTTTTTTATTTTCTTCCCAGTCTTTATAAGGCTTTTTCATCAGAAATGAATTGTAATATTTTACCTGCCCCGTCACTTCTTCGCCTAAAAAAGCGGGGCGCTCAAAAGGTTCGTTTTCGTCTGCCAGTTCTACTTCGGCTATAACCAGTCCTTCGTTTGCTCCATAAAACTCATCCACTTCGAATGTGTGCGTTCCGCATTTTACCAGATAGCGTGTTTTATCTATCATCCCCGGTTCGCAAAGTTTCATCAGCTCTTCCGCTTCCGAGAGCGGAAGTTCATGTTCCCATTCATAACGGCTTGTGCCCGATTTGTTCGAAGCACCTTTGATGGTAAGATACCCTTTCCCGTCGCGAATGCGCACCCGCACCGTACGCCCCCGCATACTGCAAATATATCCCTGACAAATCCTACTACTGGAAAAAGCCTGCTCGCGGTAAGACGAGTCAAGCACCAAGAACTTGCGTTCGATTTCTATTGCTTGCGCCATAATCGTTATTGTTTCTTACTTGTCTTTATCATAAAAAAGCGGATTCCGCGCACCGGATAGTCAGTTTGCCATCCTGAAACGCAGAATCCGTTCCTCAACACTGTATTTTCATTAATTATATACGTGTTATAAAATAAATTTATCACGAAGCCAATACATATCCCACAATCATCAGTACAGCCAATAGCAGCAGCGCAATACATATTGATTTAAACAGGCGGTTCGCTTTTTCTTCTTCGCGTTTTTCGTGATTTTGTCGTCGTACTTGTCTGTTATAGTTTCCCATAGTTCTATTTTTTAAAATTCAACTTACCAAAAATACAACTAATTCAGGAAAATACAAACGAAATCTTTACTTTTACGATTCGCTGTCGGAAAATTCCATCAAATAAGCCTTGATGAAACCATCTATTTTTCCGTCCATAACACCGTTGACGTCCGAAGTCTGGAAGTTGGTACGGTGGTCTTTCACGCGGCGGTCGTCGAACACGTAGCTGCGAATCTGCGAGCCCCATTCAATCTTTTTCTTTCCGGCTTCTACCTTTGCCTGCTCTTCCATGCGGTGTTGCAACTCTTTGTCGTAAAGGATAGAGCGCAACTGACGCATGGCGTTTTCTTTATTCTTCGGCTGGTCGCGCGTTTCGGTATTTTCAATCAAGATTTCTTCTTCCTCGCCTGTATAAGGGTCTTTGTACTGATAACGCAAGCGCACGCCCGATTCTACCTTGTTGACATTCTGTCCTCCCGCACCGCCGCTTCGGAACGTATCCCATGACAGGCGCGCCGGCTCTACCGTTACTTCGATCGAATCATCGACAAGCGGCGTAACAAAGACCGAAGCAAACGAAGTCATACGCTTGCCCTGTGCATTATAAGGAGAGACACGTACCAAACGATGTACTCCGTTCTCGCCTTTCAAATAACCGTAAGCATAGGCACCTTCGATATTCATCGTAACGGTTTTGATGCCCGCCTCGTCGCCTTCCTGAAGGTTGGCTACCGACAACTTATAACCGTGGCTCTCCGCCCAGCGCATGTACATACGCATCAACATCGAAGACCAGTCTTGGCTTTCAGTACCTCCGGCTCCGGAATTTATTTTCAATACGCAATCCATTTGGTCGGCTTCCGAACGCAGCATGTTCTTCAATTCAAGTTCTTCTACCGCTGTAAGTGCTTTAGCGTATGCATCGTCAACCTCAGCTTCTGTCACCAGTTCGTCTTTGTAAAAATCGAAAGCCAATTCCAGTTCGTCTGACAGCGTCTTTACTTCATTGTATCCTTCAATCCATCCCTGCAAGCCCTTCACTTTCTTCATTTGTGCCTCTGCTTTCTTCGCATCATCCCAAAATCCGGGAGCTTGTGTACGGAGCTGTTCTTCCTCTACTTGGACTTTTTTATTCTCAATATCCAAATAACGATAAAGTGCAGCTGTACGTTCTTTTACATCTTTTAATTGGTCAATTGTTATCATATCGGGAAATTATTTTCATTGATTTTGAGGGTACAAAGATACGATTATTTTAGTTTACAGCCTATCACACAGCAGGGATTTCCTTTGGGGCGGCCCGCGTCAAACAGAAAAAAAGCGGAAAATGCTTCAATCTTTATCGAAACATTTTCCGCTTTCTTATTTAGAGCCTTCGTTTAAATTTTCCGATTAAGTCTTTTTATCCGCCCTTTTTGAGTTTGTTTCCGGTCTGTTTTTCCGTTTTCACTCGTCAGATAGCCTGCTATCCTCCTCGGAAACAAATATCGAACTGAGACAGAGCAAAATTTAAACGCTCTTAATCTTCGTACATCTTCTCTATTTCTTTCGCATAATTCTTCAACAAAACCGCACGTTTTATTTTCAGTGTATTGGTCAGTTCTCCCCGCTCCATACTAAAAGGCTGGGGAAGCAGCGTAAACCGCTTTATCTGTTCGTAATGGGCAAACTGCTGCTGCAATACATCAATACGCATTCGGAACAGTTCTTGTATCTCCGGCTTCTCTAACAAGTCTTTCAAATCGGTATAAGCAATGTGATGCTCGCGTGCATACTTTTCTACCAATGGATAATCAGGAACAATCAATGCCGAAACATATTTCCGCTGGTCGGCAATCACCGAAATCTGGTCGATATACCGGTCTACCACCAACTTGGTTTCGATGGCTTGCGGAGCGATATACTTTCCGTTCGACGTTTTAAACAAATCTTTGATTCTATCGGTGAGATATAAAAATCCATCTTTCATGTAACCGGCATCTCCCGTACGGAACCAGCCGTCGTCTGTAAACACAGCTTTCGTAATGGCCTCTTTCTTATAATATCCTTTTGTTATAGTCCCCCCACGCAGCAGGATTTCATTATTATCTCCTATCTTCAGTTCTACTCCTGAGAGAACCCGACCTACCCCGCCAATACGAAAGTCGTTCTTCCAATCACAAGACACCGTGGCTGTACTTTCCGTCAATCCGTATCCGGCAACCATATTGATACCTACCGAATGGACAAATTCTTCCACTTTCTCAGGTATAGCAGCACCGGCAGTGGGGAAAAAGTTTCCGTTTTCTATCCCTATGGTCTTCTTCAACAGATTAAAAATAGTTCTATCATAAAACTTATATTTCATGGCAAGAAACAAAGGCGGCTTTTTGCCGTTCATCCGGTAATCAATATTATACTTCTTACCGGTACGCAAGGCATCCAACATCATGGCTTTAGCCAAACCTTTTGTCTCGTTAATTTTTTCTTGTGCTCCTGCATAAACTTTTTCCCAAAAGCGCGGAACGCTACACATTGCTGTAGGCCGAATCTCCTTTATCGTTTTCTGTATATCATGCGGACGCAAATTGATGCAAAGCACGCATCCCTGACCTAAACAGAAATAAGACCATGCACGCTCAAAGATATGAGTAAACGGCAAGAAACTCATGACAACATCTTTATCGCTCAAGTCCACCAACCGAATTTTGTTTATCTTAAAAGCTGTCTCATAATTAGAGTGGCAAAGCATGACACCCTTCGAGTCTCCTGTGGTTCCTGATGTATACAAGATATTTGCCAAATCATCCGACGAAGATGCCGCAGTGCGTCTGTTTACTTCCTCCTGAAAAGCACCGCTTCCTCCTTTCTCCAAGAAAGCATCAAAATAAATAGATGTATTGTCTTCTGGAGCAAGCGTTACAGATGGATCAAAAATAATAATTTGCCTGAGCCCTTTACACTGACTGCATACATGATAAGCTGTATCATATTGATATTGCTCACCAACAAAAAGGAAACGAATCTCAGCGTCCTCTAAAATATAATGCACTTGAGTCTCCGAACTGGTAGCGTATAAAGGAACCGTCACAACACGGTCGGCAAAAGCTCCAAAATCCAAATAAAGAGATTCCGGCTTGTTCTGTGAAAAAATTCCAATATTTTCTTGTTCTTTTATCTCCAAGGCAATGAGGGCATTTGAAACCTGTCGTACTTTATTTGCAAATTGATTCCATGTAACGGAAATCCAAGAATCCGTATCGTAATCACGGTATTTTAAGGCTATTTTATTCCCATACTTTTCCGCTTGTTGCGGAACCATTTGAGACAAATAAGAATTCATCATGAGTCGGTATATTTAATAACTCATGCAAATATATGATTTTATTTGTGACAGCCATAAAAAAAGTAAACAAAAAGGAGTTTATTCGGACGGGAAGAAATAAAAAAAGGCAGAGTTCGCATCGGGGTTTCTAC